>TARA_B110001454_G_scaffold19314_1_pt1 | contig 13741 bp, 11 predicted proteins | sample TARA_B110001454 | Tara Oceans TARA_B110001454 (sample SAMEA4397004) | marine metagenome | biome: Polar Biome; feature: [MES] marine water layer (ENVO:01000295) within the mesopelagic zone...; material: water (ENVO:00002006), including particulate matter (ENVO:01000060) such as...... | reverse complement strand
ATCGATATTGGATGGGCTTCAACAAAAAATGATTCAATATTCATATGGGGAAATCCTATCAAAAACAGGCCGGGTAGCCCAGGTATATTAGATTATAAGGAATCAGCATATTGGAAGGTTTTTGAAGCGTTGCATGCTGGCCCAATATTAATAAATGAAGGGGAAATAAATATTACTTCTGAACAAGAAGTCTTTTTTAATACACCCGTAGATGGAGTTCAGCCTCGGTCAGCTATAGGCTATACAGTGAAAGGTGAAATAGTCATAATGGTTGTTGATGGGAGGCAAGTAGAGAGCAGAGGTGCTTACCTAAAGGAGCTAGCATTACTAATGTCTCAATTTAATTGTTTTGAAGCTATTAACTTAGACGGCGGGGGGTCTAGCGCATTAATTGTTGACGGGAAATTAGTTAATAGCCCTATAGGCTTAAATTCTCAAAGAGAGGTAATGTCGACTATCGCTATATTATCTGAAGATTAAATGAATTTTATAAAAAAATTATATGCTTGGGTGCTGAGCTGGGCAGATAAGCCTAATGGAAACAAATTCCTTGCTATCTTATCATTTTCGGAAGCATCCTTCTTTCCAATTCCTCCGGATGTCTTACTTATTCCTCTGTGCCTTGGGAATAGAAATAAAGCCTATCGATTTGCTTTTACATGTAGCTTATTTTCAATATTAGGTGCCATTTTAGGCTTTTATATAGGAAAAGTGCTATGGTGGAATACTCCAGGAATAGAGTATTCTTATCTCGCTAATACTTTTTTCAATTATGTTCCTGGAATTAATGTTAATGGGTTCAATAATATTAAAGCTATGTATAGTGAGTGGAATTTTTGGATAGTCTTTACAGCTGGATTCACACCTATTCCTTTTAAATTGATTACCATATCGGCAGGTACCTTTAATATTAATTTTTTTATGTTTGTGATTGCTTCTATTTTAAGCCGAAGTGCTAGGTTTTTTATAGTAGCTTCACTAATAAAAGTGTTTGGTGAACCAATAGAAGAATTCATTGAAAAATATTTCAATCTTTTGGCGATAATATTCACTGCGTTATTAATTGGTGGGTTTATATTTATTAAATTTCTCATACCTTAATTTTTACAATATAAAATAGATATTATTTTATAAAAAAATTGTATAGGAGCATAGTGATCTCTTTCTAGTATGTTGATGTCAAGTGTAATATTTCTATCTATTTCAAAATAAGAGAATGAGCACCCTTGTTTGTTGTTTTTATTAAATGCCGCAACTATATTACATTTACCTATAGTTTTATGAATTATATATTGAATAATGAGGATTTAGAAGACCACCAAGAATGGCTAGATGGCATGGAGCAACAAGAGCCACCTGATATCAAAGAAGCAGTAAAGATCCAGGACCCGATATCAAATATGAGGCTATCTGAACCTTTGATAATTGAATTAGGAACTAGCCTTCGACATGTATTAAATAAAATGCAAGAAAGTAATAATAACTGTGTTTTAACCATAAAAGATGAAGCGCTTGGGGGGATTCTTACTGAAAGAGATATTTTATTAAAAGTTACAGGGAAAGGATTTGACCTAGACTTGACTGTAATTGATGAGTTTATTACCCTTAATCCTGAGTCAGTTACTCCAGAAGATCCACTAGCTTATGCCTTAAATAAAATGCACATCGGCGGATTTAGAAATGTTCCTGTTGTCAATGATGAATTATACCCAATCGGCATAATCAGTATAACAGACATTATAGCAACTATCGCTGATTATTTTCACAGTGAAATAATTAATCTACCACCCTTGGATAAATTAGTTGACACAACTGCCCAAGAGGGTGGCTAATCATTAATATTTAATCTTAGTCGTTTATGATTAAGATATCCTCTAGAATGTGAAAAAAATTAGTAAGAAAGAAAAGAAGTCACTGATTGATATTGGCTGGAGGGAGTGGATATCATTAATTGAGTTCAATAACTTCTATCTAAAAGCAAAGATCGACACTGGCGCTGGTATGTCTGCTTTACACGCTACCCATATTAAGGAGTATGATACTAAGGGGATTAAATATGTAAAGTTTAGGGTTCATCAATCAAAAAATTATCAAATGATAAAAAAACCTGTTGTTGGATATAAAACCATAAAAAGTTCTTTTGGAAAAAAACAAATGCGACCAGTTGTAAATATATCAATTAAAATTGGAGACAGCATTATTGATACCGACATAACACTCACAAGAAGGTCGAGGATGACTTACCCGGTTTTAATAGGTCGATCATCATTAGAAAAAAATTATCGAATTAACCCTAAAAGATCTTATCTAACAGGCAAAACATAGTAAAGTCAAAATGAATATTACTATTTTATCAAGAAATAAAAATTTGTATTCAACGAACAGATTATATAACGATGGCACAAAAAGAGGACATAATATTAAAGTTGTTGATTATTTAAGATGTTATATCAATATAGGTCAAGATCAATCAGCAATTTATTACAATGGGGAAAAGTTAAATAATTGTGATGCGGTACTACCAAGGATTGGGGCTTCGCAAACATCATACGGTACTGCAATAGTAAGGCAGTTTGAGATGATGGGCAATTATTGTATGAATACCTCTGACGCAATTAAAGCATCTAGAGATAAGCTTAAATCTTTACAAATATTAGCAAAACATGAGGTCAATATTCCTGTAACGGGTTATGCCAGTCATACTATGGATATCCATGATGTAATTGAGAAAGTTGGGAAAACACCATTGATATTGAAACTGCTTCAAGGCACGCAGGGGAACGGTATGGTTTTGGCCGAGACTATGAAAGCAGCGGAGTCAGTGATGAATGCTTTTAAACAGGTAGACGCTGATATTTTAATCCAGGAATTTATCAAAGAATCTAGTGGAATCGATATAAGAGCTATTGTTGTTGGAGATAAAGTAGTGGCAGCCATGCAGAGGGTAGCTCCAGAAGGAGAGTTTCGTTCAAATGTGCACAGGGGCGCTACAACCACACATATAAAACTGACAGAAGAAGAAGAAAGGATAGCAATTAAATCAACAAAGATTTTAGGATTAGGTCTGGCAGGTGTAGATCTTATGCGTTCAAAAAGAGGACCTCTAGTTTTAGAGGTTAATTCTTCACCAGGCTTACAAGGAATAGAGTTGTTAACAGGCGCTGATGTTGCTGGAGAGATAATAAGTTTTTTAGAGAATATTTGTTCCAAGAAATAAATAGGTAATTTTATAAGTAAAAGAAAGTTCGCTTTTGTAGCTCATCCGTTATCTTCGGAGTATATCAGAAATGTAGTACATATTCCTGATAAACTCGCAACTCGATGGGTTATGGACATACTTGAAAAAACGATAGCTTACTCACCTCCACTGGTATACTCAAAAATAGAAGGCATTAAGTCTGTTGATGGGACAGAGGCGGAGGGTTGGATTATTACTATTGGTGGGACACCGAAACAAATGATGTCTCGAGGTCCTGAATTTACCTACAAACGACTTATCGCCGCTTCAAAGTTGGCTAAAAAACTTGGCGCACAGATAATGGGTCTCGGTGCTTTTACAAAAGTGATTGGTGATGCAGGGATAACGGTGTCAAAGCATTCGCCTATTCCAATCACCACTGGTAATAGTTATAGCTCCTCAGCAGCATTGTGGGCTGCCGCAGATGCCATGAAAAGACTTGGTCTTGTAACCATACTAAAAGGTAAAGAAAAACTAAAGGCTAAGAGCCTGATCGTTGGCGCAACGGGAGCAATTGGATCTGTTTCTTCAAGGCTTTTGGCTATGGTTTTTGATGAAATTATTCTGTGTGGTCGAAATGAACAAAAATTAGCTGTTTTAAAAAGATCTATAAACCAGGAAAACCCTGAAACAAGAATTATAACTACGGTCGATGCGGACTCTCATCTTCCTGATGCTGATATGGTGGTAACAGCCACATCAGGCGCTGGAAAAAAAATATTAGACATCACTAAAGTCAAGCCCGGTTGTGTAATAACTGATGTTGCTAGGCCACTTGATCTTAAACCTGAAGATGTTGCCAAAAGGCCTGACGTACTTTACATCGAGTCAGGGGAGATTGAAGTACCAGTGGATGGTCAATTAATCATGCGTGATATAAATTTGCCAAAAAATGTGGTATTTGCATGCATGGCTGAGACTATAGTTTTAGCTTTAGAAGGGAGATTTGAAGAGTTCACAATAGGTCGTAATATTGAATGGAAAAAAGTTAAAGAAATATATAAACTAGGCTTAAAGCATGGTATGAAATTGGCAGCAATCTCAGGAGTAAACGGTGTTTATACTAAGCAAGATATTGATAAGATCAGGGAGCTAGCCCTGAGGGAAAGAAAATAGATCAATAAATGAATAATGTCATGCCCAGATTTCATCTTGCATTTCCGGTTCATGATCTAGATGCAGCTAAAATATTTTATGTTGAAATACTAGGCTGTGATACGGGAAGAGAGTCAGATCTGTGGATTGACTTTAGCTTATATGGCCATCAAATTGTAGCCCATCTTTCTCCAGATGATTGTAGCCCCGTTGGCACTAATCCAGTTGACAAAGATAATATTCCCTGCAGGCATTTTGGGGTAATCCTAAAATGGGAAGAATGGGAAATTCTTCGAAAAAGAATCAAAAAGTTAGGTCATGAGTTTTTGGTTGATCCAAGGGTTAGATTTAAGTCAAAGCCTGGTGAACAGGGAACCTTTTTTATTAATGATCCAAGCGGAAATGCTCTAGAGTTTAAGACATTTAGGAATGATTCTATGGTTTTTGAAAAGATCTAAATTGTTAAATTAAAACGATGAAAATCTATCGAATATTTTTCTTTTTATTCTTTGGAATCACACTCGCGCAGAATGATTTCTCCTTAGCGGATATAAATCCTGCTTCAGACACATATGGACAGTCTGTAGGTCCATCATATTTCAGTAACACTGTTCGTGTTATAGGTTTTTTCCATGAATACTGAAGCACCTGCAGAGCCCGGTTCGGTCTCCTCAATGATATCTACCTAGACCTTTTATCTCAAGGCATAGTTGATGTAAAAATCATTGGCGTTGGTAAGGACCAATACTCTAGCTCTTTAGATGGCATGATTAGTGGTAGGGTACTCCCTTGGGTACAAGACAGTAATTCCGATGGCTATCCTGTCTGGTCGGATTTTGGAGCAAACCAGAGAGATGTATTTTTCCTTGGTTACGATGGCATCGTGGACACGTCTTTTAGCAGTACTCCATATGATCCCTCAAACCCTGATGATGTCCTTTATTTAACAAACTTAATCTTGTCTATGAGAGACGATAGTTCTTCATATAATGGTCCTACCTGGTACGTATCTACCGATGGTTCTAATGTAACAGGAGACGGTTCTGAACCCAGTCCTTTTGCAACAATTCAGATGGGTATTGAGTCCGCAATTGAGGGTGATACCGTTTTGGTTGAGCCAGGCAGTTATTTTGGGAATAATGCGATATTCAATAAAAATATCATACTCGGATCAAGATATCTTACGACAGGCGACGTCTCATACATCAATAATACCATTATTGATGGTACTAACGAAAATTGCCCTCTAATGATATACGGAAATGTGAACAATACATGCAGAGTCACAGGTTTTACAATACAAAATGGTACCACTGGGTGTGTATATGGGCAAGGCGGAGGTGTATATGTAGAAGGGACTGACCCAAGGCTGGATAATTTGGTGATAAAAAACAATCACTCTACAAATTTTGGTGGAGGGATATGTATCAAATTTGATTCATCTCCATCGCTAGATGATATTCTTATAAAAAATAATATAGCTGATGAATTAGGCGGAGGTATATATGTAGACTATAATGCCAGTCCTGTGATGAATAATATAGAAATTATTAATAATTCTGCCCTGCATGGTGGAGGAATTTTTGTGTTTGACAGCTCACAGGTTATAATGAACAACTCTCTTATCGCACAAAATTTTGCAATATCTCTTTACCCGAATTATCCCATTTATCCTACAGAAGGATATGGCGGGATTGAGGCTAGTGGTGCTACAATTATTTTAAACGGGTGTACGATTTCAAATAATCAGGGCGGCGGAATGTTTTTAAAGAATGGTACACAGGTAACAATGATAAACTCAATCTATTGGTGGAATGAATCGATTGTCCTAAGTGGGGGCTCTGATCAAGATGAAAATATGTTATCAGCATCCTTTTCGAATATACAATATGGATGGGAGGGCGAAGGAAATATTGACTTAAATCCTTTGTTCTGTTCATCCGAATCTGGTGATTATACACTCGCTGAAAACTCTCCGTGTATTGGTTCTGGGGAGAATGGATCTAATATTGGTAAATATGAAATAGGCTGTGGATTGAGATATAATGGACCTATGTGGCATGTTGATAATCTATCAGGGCCTAATAGTCAAGATGGCTCTGAAGACTATCCATTTTCATCAATACAAAAGGCGATTGATGCTACCAATCATGGCGATACAGTCTTAGTCACACCCGGTGATTATTGTACCTTTATCTCTAGAGGTAGAGATATTGTTGTCGGATCCCATTATATTTTGGAAAATAATGATTCTTTTATTGATCAGACTAGAATATTACACTCATCCGATTGTTTTGATGTCGCTTTTGGAGCAGTAATTTTTGATAAGAGCGAAAACCATTCAACAATTTTTACGGGATTTACTCTGGATTCAGTAGGCATTACCTGCGATAATGCTAGCCCAACAATTTCTCATATTAATATTATAAACAATGACATGACTATTGCATATGGGAATGAATTTGGCGGTGCTATAGCACTGAATAGTTCAACCGCAGTTTTAGACCATTTATATATTGCTGATAACTACAAAGGAAGTTATGATGGAGGGGCAGCGGCTTACGTGATGAATTCTGATATATCAATAACGAATTCATTAATTGTTAATAACACTTCAGAAGCTCCGCATCATGTATTAAATATAACAACCGGAGGAATTGTAGCATTTAATTCAAACATTATGATTGATCAGAGCACGATATATGGTAACTCAGGTAGTGATTATGGAAATACAATACCCGGAGCTTTATTATTAGATACGGCTTCAACATCAACTATATCAAACTCAGTCATATGGGGAAATGGTCCAATACAAATCTCTGCATCTGCAGCAGTATCATACTCAGATATTCAAGGGGACTGGGAAGGTGAGGGGAATATTAGTACCAACCCACTATTTTGCAATCCTTTTAGTGGCGACTATACCTTAGCTGCAAACTCTCCCTGCATTGGTACTGCAATAAATGGTAATAACATGGGGGCATTTGGTATTGGTTGTGATCAATCTATTGATTGGAGTTTTTCTATTGGAAATCCTGTAATTGAGCTAATGGGCGCTGATGATCAATGGAACCCTGGAGAAACTATCTCTATAGATATGAATTTTTGTAATAATACAGAAATAGGTCATATGTTTTACCCCGGTGTTAAAATAGAGTCAGACTCAAATTTGACTACAATATCTAATAATCACTATTGGTTCTATGGTATGGACCCTGATACATGTAGTGCTGTAAATTTTGTAGTTCTCGCAGATTCTTCTATTGTTTCTGATACAATCGTAACCTTTTACGCTTATCCAGAAGCTTTGAACTGCCAAAATCAGCCAGAATATTGTATCGTTGGTGATACAGTTAGTTTTGAGGTCCCGATAATTGTTCAGTATGCATCCTCTGATTCAAAACATCTAGCGCCAAAAGAGTTTGCGCTACACCAGAATTACCCCAATCCATTCAATCCGGTCACTTCTCTGCGGTATGACCTCCCCGAAGATGGATTAGTCAATATCACTATCTACGATACAATGGGCAGGATAGTTAAAACGCTTGTAACTAGTTCACAGATAGCAGGATATAAGTCTATTAAGTGGAACGCCACCAATGATAGAAATGAGCCCGTATCTGCAGGATTATATATTTATACGATCCAGGCAGGGGTGTATCTGCAGTCCAAGAAAATGATTTTGTTAAAATAAAGAAACAACCCACAATTGACATTATCTTAAAAGAGGCATGCGTCCAATCATTAGACCAGGCTGTCTTAGCTGAAAAAAATGGTGCGGATAGGATAGAGCTTTGTTCTAGACTAGACCTAGATGGTCTAACCCCAAACAGAGCCCTTATAGAAAAAGCTATTAATAGTTTAACAATACCTATAAAAGTTATGATTCGTCCCAGAGAAGGAGATTTTGTATACAGCGATAAAGAAATAGGATTAATGAAAGAAGAGATTCTTTTTTGTAAAACGATGAATATCTCAGGAGTTGTTTTTGGAGTTTTAAAAAAAGATAATACTGTTGACTTGAAAATGACCAGAATATTATCAGAGGCATCCTCAGATCTAGATGTAACCTTTCACAAAGCTATTGATAAGGTTGACTCAATCTGTAATGAATTAGACAAACTAAAAAGTATTCACGCTATAACTAGCGTACTTACATCTGGAGGTGCCGAAAGCGCGATAAAAGGAAAAGGAAGGTTAAAAGAGTTATTGGATCGTTATGCAGAATTTTTCACAATCATTCCTGCTGGAAAAATAACACATAAAAATATTGATCAGATTCATGAATTAATTGGAGCAAGGGAATACCACGGCAGAAAAATTGTTGAGAATCTTAATCTAAATTAAATTATCAATATTTAAATATTTGTTCATAACTTAGATTTTATTAAAGAAGACACTTTAAACATATTTTTCGGAAAAAAGGATGAATGCTACTATAGGATATTTTATTGGATTTGCGCTGGGTTGTATTGCCATGTTTATCGCGATAAAATTAGATTTTTCTTCGATTGCAAAAATGATTATAATATTCTCATTGTTAATTGGTAGTGTGATTATTAGTTGGGCGGGTGATGAGAAATAGACTGTTTAAATTATTGTATGACATTAAATATTTGTCAATCCTATTAATGATGATAGTCTCTGCCTGTAACGTAGATGAAATTCCTCCTGAGATCGCTAATAGTATAAGATCTTGGTTTACGATTGATGAAAACAATATAGGCGTAAATATCACTTGGTATCATGCAGAAGATGTGGACCTTGATAAATATGTAATTTATAGAGCAAAAAATGGTTTGTCTCCTGAAGAAATTGGAGAGACTCAAGAAAATTATTTTGTGGATACAAATGTAGAATGGCTTGAGTTTTATGAATATTACATTCAATCGATAGATGAAATCGGAAACAAAAGTGAACTCTCTGATTCCATTTTGGTAAGAATCTATAGCGGTAGCGGGAGGTGGGATATCTCAGAATTTGATTCATCATTTTTATGTATCAATCATAATCAATCCTTAAACACTGGTTCAGGAACGATTCAGCAAAAAGGATATTTTTTAGCTGATGGATATGAACTAATTATTAATGATGATTTTAACGATGTAACGACCGCAGTGGGGGACACCATTTTTTCTAAGATGCTTTTTTCAGCTTGCAGTATTGACTCTCTATACTGGAACGCTAACGGCTGGATGACATTTCAATATACGATTCTAGACACCACCATAAATGGAGACACAATTAATTCTTCAAAAAATCATTTTCCGGTATACTACTCGCTAGATATTTCAGATCCTAGCTCTGGGGAGATATCATTCTCATCACCATTATTTAATAAGATAAGTATAGAACACTCACTTAAATATTGTAACGGGAGTCCGATTTTTGACTAGCTACCAGTGTCACACTCTTGATTAGACAAGGGGCCCTCAGTGCCGAAGCTGTTGACCGCACTAACATTAAAACAATTTTCATTTCCTGCTGTACCGGTGTGCGTGTATGTATTACTTGCTACCTCAATTAGAAATACATTGTCAATATATACTCTATATGTATCAGCATCTTGAACAGATGTCCAATCAAGGACAAATTCTAACAGTTCGACATTTAGCGATAAGGTGGGTGCCGTTACCTCCGAATGGGTCGTGATGCTAATAGGTGATGACTCCGGTCCCTCGTCGCCATTGCTGTCAATGCACGACGCGGAATAGCTATAGCTGGTGTTATAATCAAGCTCACCATCCACAAAGCTTAGGTCCGCTCCTGTGTATATTAGGTCACCATCACGATAAAGGCTGTACTGACTGGCATCACTATCTGGTGACCAGCTCAGTGTTATTGTGTCTTGAATAACAATACCACTCAAATTTTCCGGTGGTGGTATCAGTGCTTTGTTGCACCCAGGCTCTGAGCTAGGGCCCTCTATATTCAGGCTATTGACTGCGGATATTTGGTAACAGTAGATCGTTCCCGGAGTTACCATTTGATCAACATAGGAAGTTTCTGAGGTTTCTGTGATAAATTCATTCTCACGGTAAATGAAGAACTTCTCTGAATTATACGGTGACTCCCAGGATAAATTTATTTCACCAACTCCCTGTGTCACGGATAAATTATTTATAGTCTCTAGATAATAGTTTTCAACAGAGACAGATATAGACTGTGCGGTTGTCTGATTATTGCTAGAGTCAATTGCAATTGCGCTGATAAGGTGTGTAGAATTATTAGGATAGCTATATGTACCCCATAAATAAACATAAGGGCTGTCATTTAAAGTATATTCTATTCCATTAATCATTAGTAGAACATGGTCAATTCCGATATTGTCCTGTGCATAGATCTGGACCTCAACAGAGTCACCAACGGTTGTTCCTGATACGGGAGACAAGATAGATATGACTGGCGGTATATTGTCATTGATTGTTGGATCGTTATTTACAGTCACGGCAATTGGGGGAACGTTAAAAGAATTTCCTTGTTCATCATTTATTTTTGCTGAGATAAAGTTTTGGCTATCCTCTATAGTATTATCCGTATTCCACAGATGACTATATGGAGCATTGGTCAGGGATATAATATTTTCTCCATTGATATATAAATCAACCGAGGAGACTCCTATGTTATCAAAGGCAGAGATTAATATTTCGACATTACCACTAACTAATTGACCTGCGTAGGGCTGTGCTATAAAGCCTGTCGGCAGGATATTGTCTTCATTGTTTACATAAACTGCTATAGCCTGACTCTGCGTCTCAAGGTTGCTAGAGTCATATGCTTTCGCATGCCATATGTGCTCACTATCTTCTGTCTCTTGCTGTGTGTCCCATGATACTTCATAAGGGTGGGAGTTGTCTGAGTTGAATAAAATATTATTATGGTAAAACTCAACCCTGTCTACCTCTATATTGTCAAAAGCGGATGCAGTAACACTTATATCGCCGCTTACTGTCTGGTTAGCTGCTGGATTGGTAAGGACAATCGATGGCGGAGTTGTGTCATTAATAATATTGATATCGTTATCTACAAAAACTGTCACCGGCATTAGGTTCGTGGTGTTACCGCTACTGTCTGTGACCGTTGCCGCAATAAAATGATCCATGTCTTCAGCATAGGTAGTAGTGTTCCAAACATATTCATATGGAGAGCTTTGATCAACTACGCTAAAGCTTCCATCAATAATAATTTCTACTTTATCTACTTTTTCATTATCAAATGCATCTATTTCAATCGTGATATTACCTGAGACTACAGCAGCAGCCGGAGGGTAGGTAATCGTTCCGGTTGGTGGTGTCGTGTCAACCTGGATATTCTCGTCATTGTCAATGTATACACTTATTGGCCCTAGTGTGATATGGTTCCCGCTGGCATCGTTTATTTGTACAATGATCACATAATAATAATCATCAAACTCAAGTGTCGTGTCCCAATCGTAAATAAATGGAGCACTAGTTCTTACGCCAACGGAGTCACCGTTAATATAGTAAACCACTGACTTTAGAGAATCATTATCGTCAGCTTCAGCTATAATACTAATAGATCCATTTAAAATTTGACCACTAAATGGATATAGCAGAGCTCCGGTAGGTTTTATATTATCGTTATTATCAACCGTCACCCTGATCGGGTTAGTTTGATTGTCATTGTCTGCATAGTCTACGGCACGTGCACGAATATTGTGGTATTCATCCTCAGCATATTCTTTGGTGTTCCATTCAAATTCATAAGGGGCCTGGGCAGAGTCGAGAACCAGAGAGTCATTGATAAATAACTGGACAAGTTTTACCTCATCATTGTCAGACGCGTAAACAGTGATTAAAACAGAGTCTGATAGGACTGCCTGGTCTGCGGGATTTGTGATGACAACCAGAGGGGCTGTCGTATCTGGCTCAGGCGGTATTTCGAAAAGAGGTCCCTCGCAGGATAAAAATAAAACCATGATCACTAATAGATATTTTGATTTAATGATCATTTAATTATTTACCGTGACTAAAATTGGCTGAGCGAAGCTAACGTTTCCTGCTACATCCTGAGCTTGCGCTGAAAGGCTATGTTGATCACTGTGGTCTCCAATATCTAGAGTAGTATCCCAGACAAAGGTGTGAGGCTCTGATTCTGTAGTGCCCATTGATTCACCATCAATAAAAAACTCAACAAAAGCGATACCACTATCATCAATAGCTAGCACAGTAAAATTAATGGTACCTGATACGGTTTGCCCGGTTGTTGGATTTGCTATGATTACGATAGGTGGGCTAGTGTCATTTGGGATATTGTTCACGTACACACTAATAGGTGGAACCTCAAGAGTATTGTCAGAAATATCTGTTATTATAACTCCTATAATGTGGTTGATGTCTTCTGTCTCGGTGTTGGTGTCCCAATCATATTCATAGGGTTCTGTGGTATCCGTATAAACAAGTAAATAATTTATAAAAAATTCTACAGCGCTCACTTCATCATTATCATCAGCATATACACTTATAGTTTCAATTCCAGACACACTTTGACCGGCATAGGGGTAGCCTATACTCCCATTTGGAATAATATTATCCTCATTATCAAGATGGACCGTAATTGGTGTGCTAGGGCTTTCATTTTCATTCAAATCATAGCATGTTAATGAAATTATATAGTCCTGATCATCTGGAAGTGTGTCCGTAGACCATGTAAACTCATAATCTGGGCCAGTATTGTCTATATGAACCAGATCCGTGTCTATAAAGAATTCGACTCTATCTATTCCGATATTATCGGTTGCCATTGCCTTAATGATAACATCACCATTTACTGTTTGCCCTGATGCGGGTTCTATAATGACCACATCCGGATGGATATTATCTTCATCGATATTATCTACCCACACATTTATAGAGGTAAGGATAGTGCTATTGTTCCAGCCGTCAACCAGTATGACCTGGATAGTATGTTCCCCCTCAATATATTCAATCGTGTTCCACTCATACGAGGCCGTACAGTTAGGCCCATTGCACTGGGTGGTCCCATTAATTTCTCCGTCTATATAGAAGTCAATATAGTCGAGCAATTGGTCATCAGCTGCCGTGACCTGAATCATTGTAGTTCCGGATACTGTGGAACCAGCAGGTGGGCTGGTTATCGCTCCAGTGGGAGGAGTAACGTCCGTGGGCAGTTGATTGTTTACAGTAACGCTGATAGGGGGTATCGTTGTCCTGTTATTATCGATGTCGACTAAAACTGCGTATATGGAATAAACTAAATCGTCATCTTCCTCTTCAGTGTTCCACTGAAAAGTGTAGGGCTCTGTTAGTTGTGTGACTTTTAGATCGTTATTTATCAATATACTGACATATTGTATAGATGTATTATCGTATGCTTCTACTTCTATATCTACGACCCCATTTACGATTTGTCCGGTGATAGGGTTTT
>TARA_B110001454_G_scaffold57662_1_pt1 | contig 13775 bp, 10 predicted proteins | sample TARA_B110001454 | Tara Oceans TARA_B110001454 (sample SAMEA4397004) | marine metagenome | biome: Polar Biome; feature: [MES] marine water layer (ENVO:01000295) within the mesopelagic zone...; material: water (ENVO:00002006), including particulate matter (ENVO:01000060) such as...... | reverse complement strand
AGTTTTGCTGGCGCATCTGCTCGGCCACCAAAAAACGATGCTCTTCATTACAAATAACCATAGGCGCAACAGACTGACTATCCACACCCGAAAGCCCAGCAAGACGCGCAGCGGTTTCTTGCAGCATGGTTAACTTAGACGTAAGCGCAATAAACTGCTTTGGAAAAGCTGTGCGAGATAGTGGCCATAAACGAGTACCGCTACCGCCAGCCATAATTACAGGAGTGATCATGAAAATCCTTGTCAAATTAAAGTAAATATTTGCCGATCTTTACGACCGATCCAGAAAAATAAAAACAGCCAAGTAACGCCACATGAAAGACTATGTAGTCTATTTTATTTCTGAGTGCTAGATTTACTCGGCCGCGATTAATGTAATAATTTAAACTAGTGAGCTTGCAGCATTTAAGCAAGATTTACATTCATCTTCTCAAGCACAAAGTTTTTTATTTCATTCTTGAAGCGTTCTGTAGAGAACTTTTCCGCATGTTCTCGTATAGATAATGCATTAAATTCCATACTTTCAAACTCAATAATTGCGTTAGTTAATGACTCAACCGTTTGCTCATAGAAAAACACACCAGTTGCCCCTTCAACTACAGTTTCAAGTGCCCCTCCTTTACCAAATGCAATAACTGGTGTGCCACAAGCCTGCGCTTCAACTGGAACAATTCCAAAGTCCTCTTCTGCAGCAAATACAAATGCTTTAGCAGCAGACATTTTTTCTCTCAAAACCTCGAAAGACTGGTAACCCATCAAATCAATATTGCTAGCTGATTTATCCTTAATCTTGGCCATATCAGGACCATCACCAATAACAACAAGTCTTTTGTTAGGCATATTCGAAAATGCCTCAACTATTAAATCTATCTTCTTGTATGGAACCATACGAGAGCAAGTAAAGTAATATTCTTCTTTCTCTGTCACACATTCAAAATCGTCAACTTCTACATTCGGATAAATAACAGCAGAGTCACGCCGATAAACCTTATTGATACGCTTAGCTACATAATTTGAGTTGGCAATAAAATAATCAACCCCGAAAGAGGACCTGACATCCCAATTGCGCATAAAGAAAAGAAGCTGCCTAGCAAGATGACCCTTAAAGCCACGCTGAAGATTTGATTCTCTCAAGTATTGCTCTTGTAGATCCCACGCATAACGCATGGGAGAGTGGCAGTAGCAAATATGGACCTGATCAGGCCCTGTAATAACTCCCTTGCCAACAGATGAACTGCTTGAAATAACTAATTCGTAAGCACTAAAATCCAAGGACTCCATCGCCACGGGCATTAATGGAAAATATTTCTTATAAGATTTAGATTTAGGCAGCCTTTGAATGAAAGTGGTATTTATGCTTTTACCTTTAACAATCGTACTTCTCTGTTCATCAGATAAATAATCGACCGTAGAAAATACATCAGCATCAGGAAATATATCCATAATTTTAGCAATAACTTTCTCTGCACCACCAGACTCAACAAACCAATCATGAACCAATGCTACTCTCATTTTCATTTACCATCTTCATTAATAAGTTTATATAATTCCTGATACTCTATATTAAGTAGGTTGATTTTACTTTCTTTCTGAGCTTTCAAATCACGAACAAACTCTTTTTGGGCATCAAGAATCACACTAAAATCATAATCAGAAAGCCCCTCACTACTAAATATCGAGGTAAATTTTGAATCTATGGATAGCTCTTCAAAAAAAGCATCAACCTTTGAGTCCCAAAGCATCCCTGTAAATGGCACCTCACATACAGACGCAAGAATCGCGGAATGCAATCTTGTCGCAACTATAATATTCGAGCTTGAAATAATGGACATCAGCGCCGCTACAGAATCTACTTCGACAAGATCCACATCAAGTAAACCAAAATTCTTCATCAAATAAGCGTTATCTTCCTTGGCCCCATTTGTGTACAAAACAGGTGATAAGTTATAACCCTTGACTCGGTTAATTAAATCACATACCCAAGTATTATAAACATCACTAGAAACAAATAGATCTTTATCAGAATGTTCCATGATAGCAATTGGATCCACAATATTAATTGCCACTTTATCTACATCAATAACCTGCGCGTTCTTTTTTAAAAACATTGCTGGATCTAATGTAACTCTCGCTTCTCTCGAAGATAATTTTTTAATTCTGTTTTTACTTGAAACATCACGAACAGATATATAAATGCAACTTTTACTTTCCAACATATGCTTAAATAGAAACGATGATGATCGACTATGCTTTTCTGCAACCCCAACAGAAACAAATGCATATTTCTTTTTATGAATAACGCAAAGAATATGGAGGAAAAAAATTTTCAACGGAAAATTCAAATGCACATCAGATATAAGATTGCCGCCACCAATACAAATCATATCACTGGCCTTAACCTGAAGAGACCAGCGTTTCCTGCTTTGAAATAGCACTAGAAATATATTTATGAAAGTCGCAAACCTTATTAAAAACTTATTCCTTGAGTTTAAAATCTTAGTCTTTAGTCCCTGTTTTTTGGATTTCTGCTGAAACCCGGTCCTCCCCCCAATATCTAACGTATCGACACAAAAACCATTCGAGAGTAAGTTTTCTTTTAGCCCCATATGTATGAGATTGTCACCATAGTTATCACTATAAGGAACTCCAGCAATTAGTACTGTTTTCATTATCTTTTAGAACCTAAATTATTAACTGCATTAATCCCAAGCAAGGGAACCAAGTATAATGAAACAGAAAGGATATGCCTCAGATAACTCCCCTGATCAGGTTCAAATAAAAGCAAAACTGCAACATGCGAGCAGTACAAATATATATACACATTTGCAATTCTTAATTTGAAAAACCGATAAATTGCCAAAAAAGTAGTTATATTAAATGCAAATAATAATAATTGATTAAGAGTAATACCAATTATAAATGGGAAGAATAAATTAAGAGCACTCCAAAGATAGTTAGCTATAAAGCCCCACCCTCTACCAACATCACTTATATTATTAAAGGCTGTCCTATTTAGGCTTCCTTCTAATAGTGCGTATGCGTTCGACACATCTCTCTGTCCTTGCGAAGACACATAGAATGAGTCAGGCATAGCGAAAATAAAAACCAATACAAGACATAGCTTATAAAATGAACCAGTGCTAATACTATTGGTTATGGTTCCAAACGAATTAACACTACCCTTTTTATAAAGGGCTGAGTAATTAGGAAGATTAAATATTATGAAAACCAGTAGTATCAATAAATAATAGGTTCTAAATAAAAGACCATACGCTAAATAAGATAAAATAATTGCAATAAGAACATTCATTCTAAACTTCATTCCGAGGAGCACTAGTAAAAATGAAAGTAGCATGACAATAGTTTCTTTTGCAGGCCAAAGTAAATTCAACAGAATCAACGGCACAAGAAAAGCGCTTGTTACTAGGGCTTTATTAACACTATCCACATGTATCGAAATAATATATATCCAGCCAATAGACACAAAAATGGTTATTAAATTGGCACTCCACTTACCTGCAAAATATAAAGCATTTCTTGTAGCCTCAAACGAACCGCTGATATCATAATAAGCAATATCTCCAGAGATCTTTAGCGCGTCAAATGCCCACTTCTCAGGGTAATACTCAATTGGCATAGAAAACATTACTATGAAAATTGAAGTCCATACAATGAAAAATAATATACTAATCCGATGTATCATTAATTGGCCTTAGTTTAAATATTACGTAATAAGAGAAGAAAAGTGTTCCGCACCATGTCAAAAGGTACGCAGGCCCTACAGCAGAGTATCCATAATAAAAGATTAAAATAAAACCAATAATGCTTGTGAGCATAACGACCAAGAAGTTGGAGAATATGGCTGTTTTCTCACTAATACTGGTAAATATATGGCATATTGGTCCGAAAAAATATCTAACTACTGCTGCCATATAAAAGAATATAAACATAACCACAGCCCCTCCTTGATTAGTTTCAAAAAAATCTAGAAAGTACGTTAATAGAACCACAACAAGAGGAATTATTAACATCACTGTTGATTTTGTATTCTCAACAATACTACGACCTAAGGATTGCCTAACATCATTTCCTTTAAGTATTCTGGGAACTTCAATCGAATTTCTAATGCTTACTACAAACACAAACATCTGAAAGACTCTAGTCCCCCAGGATACTGTGCCCGTTTCAGCTTCAGTAAGTAGAAAGCCTGAAACTAACAAGGGCCCCCAAAAACAAGCATATTCTGCCAATGTGTAGCTGAGAAATGAAATACTATTGAATACAGTAGATATTTGCTTTCTGAAATGGATTGCCCGAAAGTTAAATATGCTCTTGGTTTTATAAATAAATAGCATTAAATATAAAGAGTAAAAAAAGATTGATGAGTGAGTATAACTAATTCCGAACAATACTTTTGATAGCAGCCAGAAGAAAGTGATAATCAGAAGGAATGTTCCAGCCTCAAATGAGTAAGCAAGAGTGAATTTTTCAATTGATCTGAAAGCAAACGATAAAGGCTGAATTATTGAAAACGTCAAGGTATGCATAATCAATATGCAAACTAACTTTTCAGGTATTTCAATCAAGCTAATGACTAATAACAAAAGCAAAGAAGATATAACAACTGAGTTCACAACCACAACTTGCAGTGTATTAAATGCCTTACTTTTATCGTACATATATTCACGCAAAAAGAACTTAAAGCATGTATATTCAGCCCCCATTCTGGAAATAACTAGAACCAAGCCAGATATAGCCATTACAAATGAGAATTCACCAAACTCAGAGATACCATACGCACTACTAATATAGAAAGATGATGCAAGTATTCCTAAAGCACTCATGCACTTTAAGAGTGTTATTTTCCCAAACTTGTAAAAAACGCTCATTAGAGCACCCAATAATTTATTCATACATTGACCTAAATACACTCTAGCAACAGAGGAAAATGCACTAAGACATTTAAAGACATACCTAATAAACCCTTAAATTGGAGAATTCATTGATATTGAAAATACCTGCATTTGTATTCAGGCTAGGTTCTTATTGGGATAATTCTCAAATCGTGAGTATTTAAAATGCACACTAATTAAAGAAAGCTTCATGATTTTAATTTAAAGCATTAATATAAATTTAAACATGAAATACATCCTAGAGGTCCTTGTGCTATGCACGTATAAACAATAACTCAACACTATATGAATCATCTTTTTATATCATATAGATTGCGCGCACTTTAACCGAACATCCCACTAAAAATCAACTGCGATCGCTTACAAACTGGAAAAAATGCGTCAATTGTCAGTAGTTTGCTTTATTTTTGGTAACAATAAGCTACATAGACACATATTAATGAAACTTTCCTATTGTCCTCTTTCAAATTGCTGTATAGAATGGCGCAAATTAACGAACTTAAACCAACACAATAACGGAATATAATTATGCGTAAATTATTCACAGGGATTCTACTTGCAGCTGCCCTTCCTGCTTTTGCATCGATCACTTCAGACGTAAATGAAGGCATCAAAACTGCTGACGCTATCGTTTCTGAAGCTATCGCAGCTTGTGACGGCGGCGCGGCTTGTCAAGAACTTGCTATCGAAGAAGCTTTGGCAGCGGGTCTTGATGTTGATACTGTTCTTTCTGCAGCTATCGCTGGCGGCACTGATGCTACTGTAGCAAGCAATGCAGCCGTTAACGCTGGCCAGAGCCCTGCAGATGTTAACAATGCAGTAACAACTGCTTTAGCTAACCTTACTACTGCAAATGCTACTGCTGGCGGTACTCAAGGTGGCTTTAACGCTGCTCCTGCACCAAGCAACACACCTTCTGCACCTGCATTAACAACGACTACTGGTATTAGCCAAGCTAACTAGTCGTATGTTTTGTTAAAAAAAGCCCGATTCGTTCGGGCTTTTTTTTGCCTGTTATTTTATTATTGCCTGCCTTGTTATTCATAGTTCGAGTTAATCGTTTGCTTATGTCGCGTTATATTTTTCCTGGTTATTTGGCCTTATTGTTCTGCCTACCTCTGCCTTTTGCGTCTGTGTATATTTGGGGCTGGGCTTTTTTTGCTGGGCTTTCTTGCAGTTTATTGGCGGCGCAGTTGTTATTGCCCGCAGCAAAAGCGGGCCGATCTCGCACGGCAGCGACTGCTACCAATACTATCCCTGCTTACAGCTATCCGGTTTTATTGCACTTGTGCCTGGTGCCTCTGCTTATTTTAATGCAATGGTTTTGGCACGTTATCAGTGGCTCTAGTGCGCACTACGATTTGTACCTAGAGGCATTGCAAAGTATTGGTTTGTGCAGTTTTTTTGCGCTTACGCTGTTATTGCTGAATACCCGAGATCGAATTAAAACGACCATCTGGGTCGTTGTATTGGCCGGTGGTTTTCAGGCTTTGTACGGCTCACTCATGGTCATGAGCGGCTTGGAATATGGATTTTTCAGTAAGAAGTGGGCGTATTTAAGCAAAGCTACCGGCACCTTTGTTAATCGCAATAATTTGGCGGGTTATTTAGAAATGACCTTGGCTTTGGGTATTGGTTTTTTATTGGCGTCATCTACTCACTACAGCGGTAATTGGCAGCAGCGTATGCGCCAGTTTATTGAAATGCTGCTAAGCCCGAAGGTGATTATGCGCCTTACGCTGGCCATTATGGTGATTGGCTTGGTGATGACACGTTCGCGCATGGGCAATACGGCGTTTTTTGCCAGCCTTATGCTAACGGGTGGCTTAGCATTGTTATTGATGCGCAATAAATCGCAATCAACCACCATTCTACTTGCCAGCTTATTGATTATTGATATTGCCATTGTCGGTACATTTTTTGGTGTTGAGAAGGTTGCCGAGCGCTTGCAAGGCTCTAGCATTGAAAAAGAAAGCCGAGACGAAGTAAGCCGCGATACCTTTAATATGTGGCTAGAAAACCCTCTACTAGGAACCGGCGCTGGCAGTTATAAATACGCTTACCCAAGCCATAAGTCGGATGATGTAACTTCCACCCTGCTTTATGATTATGCGCATAATGATTATTTGGAATTTTTGGCTGAATTGGGTATTTTCCTGTATTTGGCGCTAGCGGCGGCGGTGCTTATTTCGCTATTTTGGGCGATTCAGGCAATGCGCTTGCGGCGTAATAGTTTACAGCAAGGCCTAGGCTTTGCTGCTTGCATGGGGATTATTGCGATTTTGATTCACTCGTCAGTGGATTTTAATCTGCAGATTCCCGCGAATGCGTTTATGTTTGTTTTTTTATTGGCGATCGCGTGTATTGCACGCTGGAGTAAATTGCGATGATGCCTTTAATTCACACCCCTCATAGTGCGTTGATGACGTTCAGTAAAAATGAGGCGGGGACGGATTATATTGTGGGTGATATTCATGGTCATTATGACCGCTTAATGAGTCAGCTTACCGAGACGGGCTTTGATTTTAATGCCGACCGCTTGTTTTGCGTTGGTGATCTTATCGACCGAGGGCCCGACTCTCCGAAGATGCTGGCACTATTATCGGAGCCGTGGTTTTTTTCGCTATTGGGTAATCACGAATATTTTATGCTGAGTGGCCTAAAGCATAATAACAGCAAGCATAAGATGTTATGGCTGCAAAATGGTGGAGAGTGGATTGCGAGCTCTAACCCTGCTTTATGGTCTGGCTGGTTTGAGCAAATCGCTCAACTGCCTATTGCCATGCAATTGGAAGGCAAAGACGGCAAGCAGTATGGTTTATTGCATGCGGATTTCCCAAGCGATGACTGGGCTGATTATGCTGATTTCAATCAAGAAGAATTAGAGACTTGCCTTTGGTCGCGCCGTAACTTTGCGCAGCGCGCAACGCACTCGGTGGCCGGAATTGATTATTTGGTGCATGGGCATAATTCTACCGATCATGAAGTGGATGGAAAAAGTGAAGCCTTGCAGTTGGGTAACCGCTTATACATTGAGCCTGGCGGCTATAAAGGAAAGTCATTCATTATTTTGGCTATTTAGTAAGCGAAACTTGTTCAATTGGGATTTGCTGTATAAAATCAATAACATAGAAATTCTTATTGAACGGACCCGTATTATGCGTAAATTATTCACCGGACTTTTGCTTGCTGTTGCCCTTCCGGCTTCTGCCTCGGTTACTTCTGATATCGAAGCGGGCGAACTTTCAGCGTCTGACATTATTAATAATGCGGTTTCTGCCTGTGGTGGTGATGCTTCTTGCCAAGAAGCGGTTATTGCTGATGCAGTTGCGGCGGGTATTGATATTACTTCTGTTATCAATCTTGCGATTGCGGCGGGCGTAGAGCCTTTAACTGCCGTCACGGTTGCAACGCGTGCTGGCCTTGACGCCGGACAAAGCGAAGCATCCATTGCTGAAGCCGTTGCCAATTCGAACGGTGTTGGTAATGCATTAACCGCTACTGCTGGCGGCCAAGCAGGTGGTATTAACGTAGCCCCTTCTAACAATACACCAACACCTCCACCGCTAACGACAACAACGATTGTTGAAACAGGTGAAGGCTTGATTACTGAACCTACCGAGCCGCCAACCGGACCAACGCCTGGTTTTCCTGGTGGCATTAGCCGAGCAAATTAATTGTTAAAGTCACGTTAGATTCTAAAGCCCGATTCGTTCGGGCTTTTTTGTGGATTTTTTTTACCAATATTAATTACTTCTGGATAATGTTGACTTTGGTCAAATTATGTAAAAATATGTAAAAACATGAATTTCAAAAATGACGACCATCATTTATCAGGGAAAAGTATTATGAAATCATACACATAGAAGATATGACTACCCTATGTGATAAGGAGATTTCACACATGAAAACCTCAAATAGACCAATAAATGGTTCTTTTCAAAAAACAGCTCTAGCGCTTTTAGTCAGCTCTGCCCTAGTGGGCTGCTCTGGTGGTGGCGGTAGTGGTGGCGGCTTAACAACGCCCGCCGCTGGAGGTTCTGGTGCAGCTGCTGCCGAGCAAGTCTCTCTTTCTGGTATTGCGATTAAAGGTTTATTAAAAGCCGCGACTGTTACGGCGTATTCTTTAGATAAGTCTATAACATTGGGGACGGTTGAAACGGAAGAAGATGGCTCTTATGTTCTACCTAATATGGATTATCAAGGGGCTATTTTAGTCGAGCTAACCACCAACGCGAATACCAAAACGGTATGTGATGCTGCAAATGGTTGTGCGGTGAGTGCTTCTACGGTTGTTTTTGGTACGAGTTATGCTTTTAACGATGCTAATTTTAAGCTGACATCTGTATTACCTAATGCGTCTTTAGCTGCAAATCAAAAGCTAATGGTAACGCCTATTACTCACCTGGCAGCGCAGCGTATTATTAAGTCTGGCATTACTGAACCAGCCAAAATTCAGGGCGCGGTTAATGCGACGGCTAAGCTGTTGGGTTTAGACGGTGTTGATATTAATACATTGGCTCCGGTTGATATTACTAATCCTAATGCGGTTAAAACCGCTTCTTCTAATGCTCAAATGTACGGTGCTTTAGTGGGTGCTATTGCGACGCTGGCTGAATCAAAGCCAGGCACTTCTGTTGCAGACCTTCTTGAAAATCTTGTCGATGATTATTCTACCGATGGTGGCTTGTCGGGTAATTCTGCCGATGCTAATAAAATTACCCTTAATAATATTTTTGAAGCTGCAGGCGATGTGGTTACCGCTGCTGAAAATAAAGCAAACGAAGATAATGTGGTTATTGATTTAGGCACAATTAAAACAACCATCGCCACCGAGACTCAAGAAGCACAAGCAGCAGAACCGGATGCTGAAGTTGTTGAAGATGTTGTCGATACTGCCCCTGTTAGCCCTACCTCGGATTCTGCTAAGTTAGCAGCATTGCTAGAAGATGTTTCTACTTGGGATCAAGCGTTAGAAGCTGCTAGCGATAAGGGTATTTATCAACCTTTTGAAGATCAGCTGCAAGCGGCAAGTGATTTGGTTGAGGTGATTGCTGATCAATCTGCATTACTCACATCAACTGAGAGTTTGGTAATAGGCACTGAAGAAGAAGTTTATGCCTGCTGGGATAACGGCGACTTAGCCGAGAATGCTTCTAAAGCAGACTGTGATGCTGCTGGTTTTGACGGGGATTTTGAAACAGAGACTCGCGATGGCCTCCTTGTTACTGGGGTTGAGGTAACCGCTAGCTTGGTTGAGTTGGTTGCATTTTTTGAGCGCGTTTACCGTAAAGATCCTACTCTACAGGATACAGATCTACAGGCTTTGGGTGATTTAACACTTGATGATGCAATTGCGCTGGGTTATGACGGTTTATTTGTTCCTTCCCTTGAAGATATTGAAGACGGCCTTTTAAATACGGTGACCATTACACCGACCTATGTAAATGACCGCATGGTATCTGCACAAGCTTCGTTTACTCATACCAGTCCTGGGGAGGAGTCTGCTACGTTCTCTTTATCGGTTGCCCGTAATGAAACAACAACGCCAACGGTTACGTATCAGGTATCTGATGTAACGGGCTTTATCGATGTTGTCGCTAATTCGACAGATGATTATTTCTTCTCAAGCGATGGCGGTAAAATTGATTTTGTATTTACGGATACAACCGCGCGCGATGTCTTTTTAGGTGCCGTTGATGATTCTACCTTTGAGTCTTTTATTAATCTTTTAGAATTTACTGTTGATATGAATATGACAGCCTCTAAAGGCTCTATTGACGGTTCTAATACTAGCGAGCAAGCCAGCATGGTATTTGCCGCGCATTTCAAAAAAGAGCAAGGTGCTTTTGCATTAACGAATGCCGATGTAAGTATCGATGTTGACGTTAAGAATATCGCGACCAATGAAACGCTTGCCGGTGCATTTAATTTTAAAACGGCGGGTTCTTTTGAGGAAGTACCTGTTTATGCAACTTCAGACTCTGTAACTCCAATCGAAACACTGCAAGACTATTTTGCCAATACGCTTGAGACTGAGTTTGAAGGTAATATTGTTACTCGACTAGCAGATGGTTCGGTTGCAATGTTCGACGGCAGCATTGCCGCTAAAACGTCTATTTATGACGGTGGTATTGCGCTTAACGGTAACATGTCGGTTATCGATGCTAATAACTTTGAAACAACATTTTCAGGCAACATTAACGCCGAATTTGTTACGCTTAAAAATGCCGATGGCACACCTTACGTATTGCAAACTTACTCAGAAGCTATGCCTTCTAAAGTGGGCTTAATGGGTGTTCTTAGCACTGAAACAACGCAAGGTGTGGCTAAGGTTTCTTTGAATGCGGCCTTAGATGTTGATTATTCAACGTTTACTATGCCTGAATTAAATGTTCCTGCTTTCAATGAGAAGGTTGCCGATGCGACTTATATTTTAACTAATGCCCAGATAACGACTCCGGTTGTAGGCAAGGCGGAGTTCTTAACGAGCATTATGGTTCAGTTAGATTTACAAACTGGAGTAGGAACAACGGCGAATGCAATGAATGCAGCACAGCCAGAGCTGGCTATTAATACCAACTATCCTTTGGCTTATGCGAATGAGATTGCAGTGAGTTTAAATTGTTTTGATATGCCTGGTCCTGACATGCAAGATCCTGACATGCAAAATTCTAATCCTGAATTTATGTGCCAGCTAATTGTTAATGGTTACAATACGGGTAATTCTATTGCGTCTACTACTCATGAGTCTACTTTGATGAATGTTGTGAATGGCCCTGAATTTCAAAACAACGTCTATAATGCTTCGGTATTTAATCCGATTGCTGTTTTGGATACTGTTGTAGGTGATATCGTTTTGGTTCGCCCAAATAACGCGCCACTGATTCAATTTATACAACCTCAACCTGGTATGGCAACAACTGCGACTGCTGACTTAGTTGTGGGTAGTGATGAGCTGATGGTTGGTTTTGATACGATTGATGAAATTGGTAGCGGAAGTAATTCCCCAACAATAACTGCAACCTTGCAAATGGATACTCAGTTAATGGGTATTGAAGATGGCCAAATTAAAATCAGTGCTGAAAATATTGATCACGATAATATGACGGCGTCTGCTTTGTTTCGCTATGGCAATCGCAGTGTATCGCTAGATGTTGATACGACTAACTTGATTGGTAAAGATAAGACGTTTATTACGCTTTCGAATGCCGATGTTAGCTTGAAGCTTGTTGCGACCTGCGCAACTGATAAAAATGACTTAGGTGTTCATGATAATTCGGGTATTGCAGCTTGCGATGGTGATTTGAACTTTAGTGGTGATGTATTCATTGACGGTTCTGATAGCAGGGTAGCAACGCTGGAAGATCGTGATGGCCTTCCTGTGATTAAGTTTGTTTCTGGTGATAGCTATGGTGTTGTAATGACCCCTAACTTTGACTTTGTTAAGCAGTAAGCTGCTAATTATTCGTCATTGATTAACAAGGGCAGCTTCGGCTGCCCTTTTGTTTTTAGTTACCCTTTGTCTTTAGCTGCCTAGTTGTTTGGATAATCGTACTTTGAAATTTTATTTTCCCCGATTTTTATTTTTGATTTTTTTCCTAATAAGTTTTTCGCAGCCTGTCTTTGCGAATGGTAAAACAGAAACGAAATTCACCTTAGAACACTTTAGCTATGCTGGCCCGATGGCAGTTTTGCAATTGGCAAATGATTGGCATGGCGATCTTAAAAAACAAAACGATGCAGTTTCGTTTATACAGGGCGAATTTTCATTTGCTCATAAGGGTTTTCAAATCGGCATTGTGCGTCGCATGTATCATCAGTTTGAAATTGATAATGATTTAGCGCGCGGATTTTATTATTACAATAATAAAATTGAGCTAGACCAAAGAATGCAAATTAATGCAAATATGACCAGTCGAGTTTATTCGGGTTCTGGCTTGCGGATTGGCTATGAGTTCGACGATTCATTTGGTGCTTTCTTTGAGCATTTAAAAATCACCCCCAGTATTGTCGCCTTGCGTTTAGACGATATTATCTGGGGCGGCTTTGACGGTGATTTGTATTATTCGAGCACAGATGACTGGGGCGGAACTATCGACCTTAATTATGGCTATACCAAAGATCATATTGCGCGCAGAAAATTACCTGGCGATTATTTAGGCTGGCTTTATGGCTTGGATCTAGGGATTGATTGGCAAAGCCCTTGGCTGGATTTAAAGTACGAAGGTATTAATGTGCTCAGTCGCATTTACTGGGATGGCATGCCAAGAACGACTGCCCAAATATCCACCGAGACGGCTTTTTATTTATTGGGCCATGAATATTTTGAAGACGTTATTCTTAATGCGCCTGCGTTGCATTATTTGGAAGCAGCAGCCCCCTTCTCTATTTTCTCTAGTGCGACTTCTAATTTTAATTCGATTTATTGGTTTAGTAGCGCACAAGTTACACCGATCAAATCATTTTATTATCACGGATTACAAATTCGTACCGCTGAAATTAAACTGGGGATTCAGTATGATTTTGATTCAAACACATCGAAAATCTCGCTTGAACACGCCAATGCAGTAATGGAATTTGCGAGCCAAACGCTGGACGTCTCACGAAGCCAGCAAATAGTTATGAAACTGGGCTTACGCTATTTGTTTTAGATATAATTATTTTAGATATTACTGAAAGGCTTGAAAGGCTTGAAAGGCTTGAAAGGCTTGAAAGGCTTTGCTAAACGACAGGCATAAAAAAACCGAATCATAATTTCTTATGTTCGGTTGATTTATCTTAGTGTTTACAGCTCTTCTCAAAAGAGTGTAAATGGTATCCCCAAGGGGATTCGAACCCCTGTTACCGCCGTGAAAGGGC
>TARA_B110001454_G_scaffold87321_1_pt1 | contig 13776 bp, 19 predicted proteins | sample TARA_B110001454 | Tara Oceans TARA_B110001454 (sample SAMEA4397004) | marine metagenome | biome: Polar Biome; feature: [MES] marine water layer (ENVO:01000295) within the mesopelagic zone...; material: water (ENVO:00002006), including particulate matter (ENVO:01000060) such as...... | reverse complement strand
TATGTACTGCTCTATCTTTACAAAACTTTTCTGTTGTATCTAATAACCAGTTAATATCTACGTCTTCTGGTTTTGAAATAGAGTTTACTAAATCTTTAACATTCTTAAATTCTTCTTCATTTATATTTTTTGTATTATTAAGTTCAATTAGTATTGCTTCTTTTGTTGGAAGATTTTTATATTTTTGAACAAAGGTATCAATTTCACTAAACAATAATTGTTCATCACGTTTATTAAAATACGTACTTTTTATGAACGGTAAAACTTTTCTAGTGTATTCTTCTACATAAAAAAGACTTGTTAATATTGTATTTTCAATTCTATCGTTACTCATCAATCACCATTGTTCCATTTTTTAATTGGTCTTCTACTAGTTCTACTAATATATCACCAATATAATTCTTAAATTCTGTATCTTCAATTTCTACTTTGTTAGGATTTAGAAAAATATCATAGGTAAACTTCAACGGAATCTCATCATTAGCATTTGCTTCAGGAGCAAATTTAACCTTATCATACTTATAAATTATATCTTTGTACTTGCCTTCGGCTAACTTTATACAACTAAAGTCATCACCCTCTCTTTGAGCAAAGATATATCTTTTATTAGTCTGATTCTTCTGTTCCGTAACTAAATTTTCGTTTTGCTTGGACATCTATTTTATCTAATACCTCTTTTGTAAAATATTTCTCAGGATTATCATTGATGTTCTTACCAAAGACTTTAACACCATCTGGCATTTCGTATCTTGTAGATACTTTCTTAAAGATACCAGCTTCTTCAGCAAGTTCAATAAGACCATAGTATTTGTCTAAGCCTTTTTTGTAAGTTAGTTTTACATCTATTTTTGCGTTTTCTTTTGTTAACCTTGATTTATAATTTTTACAATGTATAATGTTACCAATAATTTCAGTACCATCTTTTTCTTTTCGTTTAGATAGATAGATAATTGATGAAGCAGCATATTTTAAACCACTTCCTCCACCCATTTCTTTTTGAGGAAACATTGAACCTATAACGTCATACGTATGGTTAGTCATAATCATTGGTACATTTGCTTTACCAAGTTTCAATGTCAATACTCTAAATGTTGATTTGACAATTTGCGATCTTGTCATATCTCTTGTTTCTTTACCAGCAGCAGTATCTTCCATTTCTTTTGTGGTTGATAACATACCTAAACTGTCTAACACAAACAACAAAGGTTTTCTTTCTTTTAGTGGTTGTTCGATATATTTGTCTAAAATTTTTATAGATTGACTTCTAAATTCTTGTACTGTTGAAACTGGAACAACAACCATTCTTTTCGAATCAATGCCTCTAGTTTCAATCATGTCTTTTGAGATTGCGCTTTCTGATTCAAAATAGATAACACCAGCTTCTTTATCTTTATCTAAAAATGCTTTACAAATACCTAAAGCAAAAAATGTTTTACCTGTTGCTGCCTCACCTGCGATAGCAGTAATCTTGTTCCCTGGCATACCTCCATAGATACTACCGGATAATAATGCGTTAAAAGAATATGAACCTGTGTCTATAAAACTTGTTACGTCAGCGCTGTCAATACCATCACTCACTAAACCAGCGTATTCATTACCAGTTTCTTTAATTATATCTTTTAAAAAGTTACTCATTCTCATTATCTCCTATTTTGTAATACTTATAATACCACATTTTTACTATATTGTCAAGTCTATTTTTTTAAACAAATGAAACCTAAGAAGTTATAGTTTTGCCAGAACGTATGTACTTCAAATCCAACATCTTCACACATTGTAAAGAGTTCAGTCTTGGTATTTAACTTCATCATATGTCGTAATTGTACTTCTTTATCTAGTATTTCTTTATCACTAAAATTTTTTCTTTTGTAGTCATAATAACAAAAAGTCATCATGTCTTGTACTCTTGGATTACAGCTAAGAGTCTTTTCAGAAAAGACAAAAGCACCACCTGTATTTAATCCATCATAAACTTTTTGAATTATCTCTTGTCTATTTTTTGGAGCCATGAATTGTAATGTAAATATAGAAGTTACTAGTGAACAATTTTCAAAATCAAAATCTCTTACGTCACCTCTAAAATAATTTAACATTTGATATTTGTCTTCATCATTATTATAGTCACCAAAAAAATCAGCTTCAATTTCTATACCTGTATATTGTGCATGTGGTATATGTTTTTTATTTTGTTCTATCATACCTTTTAATAGTTTACCACTAGAACAACCTAGATCAACAACTTGTGTATAATCTTCAACAAAATATTGTGATAGAGAAAGTATATCCCCCCATAGGTCACTATATCCTCTAATTGATTTATCAATATGATTATCAAATCCTTCTTTTGATGTTGCGAATGTAAATTTAGACATTAGTTATCTCCTTATATGGTTTCAATACTTTATTATATACACTTTCAGATAGTGCCTTCATCATCAACGGTGGTACCATACGCCCTATACGTTCTGATTGTTTTATATGTTTTCCTGTTAATTTAAAGTCTTCAGGTAATGACATAATTCTTTTTAATTCTTTAATAGTAAATTTTCTATTTTCTGTTGGGTGACAAGTACCAGCAACACCTGGAAGATTACCCATAGCTGTTATTGTTGGACAAGGTTTATTTCTACTAGTTCTTTTTAAATTGAAGTGATGACCTTTATCGTGGTAATCCATACCACTTAAAACTTTCTCAGGGTCTTTTGGCATCTTAGCCAAAGTCTTACCTACTGCTTTATCTGGACCTAAAGCCTTCTTTAAGTATTCTATTTCCTCTGGGTCTTGGTTAATAATATCATTAATTGCTTCACCCAATGTAGTTCTAAAATTATTCTTATCAGGATACAATTGATACATTGTCATAAAATTAATACCTACTTTCTCTGCTACATCTTCTCTTACCGCAATAAAGAAAGTTCTTCTACGAGATTGTGGAACACCAAAGTAACTTGCGTCTAATACATCAGCAACAACAAGATAACCAAGTTCTTCAAATCTATTTTGAATTTTATGGAAATATTCTTTTGCTTCTCCCATTGTCAAACCTTCAACGTTTTCTCCAATAATAACTTTTGGTTTAATTTCATCTGCCACTCTTAAAAATTCAAAAAATAAATCTTCAACTTTTTCTACACCCTTAATATCTGAATATTGTTTTGTCTTACCAAACGCAGCTGCATGAGTTCTACCCGCACCATGAGATACTGAACCTGCCATACTGAACGCCGAACATGGAGGAGAACCATCTAATAAATCTAGTTCACCTGGTTTCATATTAATTTTTTCTAAAAAATCTTTGCCTGTTAGTTTCTTAATATCGTCAGGAATAATAATAGTATTTGGATAGTTTTCTTTATAAGTTTTTTGAGCTTCTTCTACAAATTCATTTACTGCTAGTATCTTTCCACCAGCTAAACGGTAACCTGTTGATGAACCACCACCACCAGCAAATGTAGATAGAACATTAAACAATACTCGTTTCTCTCCATCTAATACGTCTTGTAATTTATATCTTTTATATTCGTTCATTTGTAAATACTATATCACACTTTGACATGCTTGTCAACCTCATTTCCCCAAGAATCCCAATTATCTCGTGTATTACGAGCAAATAGTTCTACGTAAGGACCACTTAACATAGTTTCTATATGTTTGTACACAATGTCTGGTTTTCTACTATGTTCTCTACGTTCAGACACTACTAATTGTGGTGTACTCATATTTAGCCTTTTTGGTTTACCTCTAGTTGCTAGTAAACACATTTCAGGATTTGATCTAGTCCAATATCCTAAACCAGTAAAAAATCCTAAAGACTTTCTATTAGTTTTCGCCCAAGTAAATCCGACTGTTTTATACTTAAATCCCCAAGCATCTATAACCTTAAACGCTTTATCTAGTAGTGGATCAACCACCCACATTAATAAGACTGCATCGTCCTTAGCAAGGTTATTAACAGGTAACTTACAAATGTCATCAATTGACATACAAGGATAGTGTTGATTAGCATTCTTTCCTTCGCCCTTTTTGCTATAGCTTTTAAAATACCATGGCGGGTCTGCATAGATTACTCCAAATTTGTTTGTTGTATCAAGTTTCATAATTTAAAAGTATGTATTTAAAAATTAAAATTATTATTAAAAATCTAGGAATGCTCCAATTAGATTTATCTGCTAGTAAGCATCCTGTAGAAAATCCCCAATGAATAGAAATAACTGTCATAAACACAGATGTTATCATGTAAAGAAACTTTCCAAACTTGCCTTTTTTTCATAAGTCCATCCAATTGAATTTAAGATAAAACTTAATGGATCTAAAAATGTTTTTTGAAACTGTATCTCATAGTCAATATATTTTTGTAATTCAAATTCTTTTGGTAGTTTGGTTATGTAACTTATAACATCAAACTTAAATGGATTAGCTTCAATTAATTTAATAAACTTAATCTTATCACCTTCTTGTATCAATGGATACTTTCTACTCAATTTAAATTGTTTTATTTGATGATTATATATCAAAGCACCTTTAACGTGTATTGGTGTTCCTTTAATAAACACATTGTTAGCATGTCTATATTTAGCAAGATTATTACAAGACCTTGGAAAAGATATTTGTTCAGCCGTCATATTAAAAAATTCATCTCTAAATTTAGCTACAAATGTTTGTAGAGTACCTTCATCTTTAGTCATAATTATATTGATTGCTTCTTTAATCTTACCTCTACATACTTCAGGTGTAGATGATTTAACAGCTTCAATACCCATAATCTTTAGTTTAGGTTGGTCATAAGTAATACCTTCTTCATCTAATACATTCAACATATATCTTTTTTTAGCAGTCCATATACCTTTATCAGCAATTACTTCTCGTTTCATTATCATCTTTTGAGAAATAGCATTTGTGTACTCAGCAAGTTCTTCAAACTTTTTATCAATAAACGGTTCAATTCTACTTTCAACAACCTTATTTAAAAACTTTAATGTTTCAAATTTTGATTTGTCTTTACATACTTTTTCAACAAGTTTATCTAAACACAAGTATATTGAATCTGTATCTGACGCAACAATGTAATCAACCTTTTCTTCTGACTTTAAGATATTATTCATGTATTCATTTACATTCTTTTCAATCCAACGAATTACAAATTGACCAGCAGATGTAATTGCTGTTGCTTGTCTTACATCATAGTATCTAAAGTATTGGTTACCAATTGCACCATAAGCAGAGTTTAACGCAATCTTTTTTGCCCATTGAATATTATGACAACGAGAGATTTCTTTTAATAAACTTTTATCTTTTGTTTTTTGATACTCTTGTTTTGCCTGAAAAGATAATGTTTTAAATTTAACTCTATCGTTATACATACTTTCCATAAGTTTTGGTAAGAACCCTGGACTATCTATTTTAAACATTGCGCCATTTGGTGTAATACAAGCGCCTTCAGCTTTTAGATGATCTAATGGTGTCGCATGATCTAATAATCTATCTACTGAAATGCCGTCTGATTTTACACCAATGATTTTTTCTGGTGAGATATTATACTGCATAATTAAATGTGGATATAGTGAGTTTATATCAAATGAAACTATCCAGTTATGCATACCTGTAATAGGATCCTTAACGTAAGCACCTTCGTACTTATCATCTTTAGTGTAATTCTCTCTTGGTGGTATTTGAATATTATCTTTTTTTAAATAATTATAAATTAACATATCCCACATTCTTACTTGTGAAAATACATCAGTATAATTAACCTTAGCTTCATACGCCATTGTTAGGACTAGTTCAATAAGTTTTAATTTATCTTCTAGTCTATCTACAATTTCCACATCTTTAATGTTATAATCAATAAATGATTGATAGTCTTTTTTATACCAATCACTAAAAGTATCATAAGGATTTTCATCTTTTTGTAAACCTAATTCTACTTTACCAATATAATCAAGCTTATAACTTTCTTGTTTTGTTGGAATAAACTTTTGATATAAGTCCAAGTAATCTAACATGGCAATACCAAAGATGTTATAATGAGTTTGTGGTCTTCCTCGTAATACAACTGTTTCTTTTTCAACTAAATTCCAAGGTGAAAACTTTTTAAGTACCTTCTCATCTACAAGTTTTTTAATACGATTGAATAGATAGGGTATGTCAAAAAACTTTGTATTCCAACCTGTAATAACATCAGGATAGTTTTTAGTCCAAAACTTCATAAACTCCATGATTAAAGACTTTTCAGACTTACACTTTATGTATGTTACGTCTGATCTATCTGTTTTAAAATCACCCGTACCCCAAGTTATAATTTGTTTATTAGATTGATTTTTAACTGTGATTGATAGTAGTTCTTCTATTGCGTTTTCTATATCAGGAAATCCATTTTCAGCCGTACATTCAATATCTACTGTAAATATTTTAATAAGGTCTTTATCAAACTTCATTGTTTTTGGATACTCGTCTGCAATGTATTGATATTGATACCTGTCCATTCCAAATAATGTAGAGCTACCTGTGTTATAAGTCTTTTTAAATTCTCTTGCTTTTGATATACTATCAAACTTAATTGGTTTTAAATTTTCATTTTGTAGAGTTTTAAATCCTGTGTCTTCTTGTGTTTTTGCATATAGAGTTGGACTATAATCTATTTTATTTTTGTATTCCTTTCCCTCATGTATACCACGAATTAAAAGTTTACCTCTATGTTCAATAACGTTTTTATAAAAGTTCATACTTTAATTATAAATTTAAAATCAATTTAGCTTCTTCACTTAACATTTCTTGTGTAAATGGTGGAGTGTGTGTAAGAATTACTTTTACATTGCCTTCACCTGCTACACGTTCAGCAGCTTCTTTTATATTGTTACTTATCTCACCAGCAGCTGGACATAACATAGATGTTAATGTATGAGTTATAGTAACCTTATCTTCTTTTATATCTATATCGTAAATCAATCCTAAATTAAATACATCTATTGATGGCATTTCAGGATCAAAAACTAATTTCAATTCTATTATTATATCTTTTTTATTCATAATTTAATTTGGTGGAGGATACAGGAATCGAACCTGCGACCTCCTGAATGCAAATCAGGCGCTCTCCCAACTGAGCTAATCCCCCAATATACTTATAGTTTATGATTGTCCAATAAATGTACAACCAGACCATCATGTTTTTTCTCTAGTGAAATTTGACAAGCTAATCTACTTCGCATTCTATCATAATTTTTTTCATATGTAATTAATTCAGTTTCTGCAGAATTTAAATCCATACCACCTACTATATTTGTCCATTGTTGATCTATCAAAACATGACAAGTAGCACAGGCACAACAGCCCGAACAATCTGCTGGTATTTCATCAATAGCAACTTCAGAAAAATCTCTAGCTGCTTCCATTAAAGTCATACCTACGTTAACCTTAACAGGAATTGATTCCTCTCCTCGCTTGAAATGTACAGTAATCATTACAACTTCGGTACTGTGTTTTCTGTAATTAGTCCTGGTGTTGTTTTGATAATTCTACTTGTATTTGACTCATACGATTTCACAAGATCATCTTTTGGTTCTGTAGTAAAAACAATTTTATCTTTACTTATTGTGATAGTATCTTTTTTACCAAAAGCATTATACAATGACATCATCAATTGTATAGGTTGTCCTGGTGCTGATTGTTGGGGTATGATAACAAATGGTTTGTGTAAACTTACACCATCGTCATTCTCTCCTACTTTAGCGATTACATCTTCGCCAGTAGATAGTCTTAATAGTTTCACGTCTTGCATAATATCTCCTTAGTTGTTTATATTATAACACAAATTGACTTGTTTGTCAATGTTATTCTTTCTCAAAGCCAACTTTATCTTCTTTTCTTTCTTTGTCAACCGGTCTTAATCTCTTACTTAACGCAAATGTTCTATTAGGGTTGACACTAACATTCATAAGTCGCATTAAATCTCTATTAATTAATAGGTCCGAGCCTGATCTTGGTCTTGCGTCTAACCCTACTTCTATATCTTTATATGTAAATCCATTAAACGAAATGTCTATTAATATCGTTGGTCTTTTTTCTGATGGCTCTTCACCGTCAGCATTTGCTCTAAAAACTTTACTAGTTCCATATCTAGGTTTAGAATATATTTTACCATTGTATTTCCATTTAATAATTTTACCTTCTTCTAAAATTTTATCAGCATGTAACGCACAAGCCTTTGAACCATTACCCGAATCGAATTTTGCTCTTACTTTTCCCACATCAGTTAGCTCAACAGTTTCTAACCAACCACATTCACTTGAAGCTTGTCTATCCCAATGACTTCTTTTAGAAACCCAATCTATAATATTGTACATTAGATTTTCACCATTAATTGATCCTGAGGGTTTAGGATCAGCATAATAATCAATATATTGATAACCTTCATATTCAGCTCCAGATCCTGGACTACCATTGATTTCTAATATATAAGGTTTTCCTTTATATACAATATGGTCAACTCCCACAAGATAAGCCTTTGAAGCTCTACTTGCTTTTAAAATAATTTCTTGTTCTTCTTCGCTTAATTTGTATGGTTTTGGTACAGCGCCTCTATGCGTATTTGATCTGAACTCATCTTCTGCATGTACTCTATTTGTTGAGGCAAAAATTTTATTATCCACTACAAGTGTTCTAACATCACCATCTGCTGGCATGTATTCTTGTAGTAATAATTCAGCGTCATGCTTCCATAATGCTTGAATAGTTGATGTTAGAGAATCTAAACTACCAATTTTAATAACACCAATACCTTGTGTACCCGTTAATGTTTTTAATATAATAGGAAATTTACCACCAACAAGTTTAAGAGCATCTTCTATATTTTTTTCGTTAGAAACAAATGATGTTCTAGGTGTAGGTATACCAAACTTCTCAAACAATAAAGCTGATGTCAATTTATTATCACAAGTCAACATAGCTGATCTTGTGTTTAACATAAATGCTTGTGAATTTTGAAATGCTGATATTAAAGATAGTCCTGCTTCATCTTCAACTGAACCAGCTCGTGTCATACAAACTGTATCTTTACCTACAAAAGTGTGTTCGGAATCTTTACCATCATAATTGTAAACTGTTAGAGTATTTTTTTCTTCGTCTTTACCTGTGATGATTGCGTGTTTTGTATTAATGATAATACATTTAAAGCCTTTTTTTTCACAAGCTTTTTCGATTAGTCCTACCGTTAGTTCTTTTTTTGAAACACTACCAGATTTTTGTTTTTTAACTTTAGGACTAGCTTTCGTAAGGATAGCAACCGTAATAGGTTTATCTTTACGCTCTTTGTTTTGTTCGGTTATATATTCTCTAAACTTTGGAACTTGCATTTAACTCTCATCACTACTTTCAGTTTTTGGTTCAATCTTTTTTCCAATATTATATTTTGCTGATAAAATCCATTCCTTTTTTTCTTTAAAAGGTAACACTTTGATTTGACTTAATGGTGCTTTATTTTCTAGGACTGTTTGGTTTTTGTCAACAATTTCAATCAACTTCCAATCCTGTAAAAGAATTGATATTGTATTTCTTCTTTGAATATCATTTTCTGACAAGGTTGCAGTCTTACCATCTAACGCAAATAACTCTTTAAAGTGTGTTATAAAATATTTACCTTGCTTGTGTAATATATGACAAGATTGATATAATGTTTTATCTTTTCTACTAGCGACACCAATACGTGTCAATGTTTCTCTAATTTTTAGGAAGTCGTCTGGCTGTTTGATTGTAACTTCAAGCATACTATCAGGCGTCCAATGTACAATATTTTCACTCATTTAGTTCTCCCGCCCTTGGATAAGGACCTTTTAATTTGTTCAATTTGTTGTTCGCTTAGTATATTGAGTGCATGTTTAGCCTTCTCATTACTATATCCATAATACTCTTTTACATACTCTAAATTATTCAATTTAGTTTGTGATAACCATTTACCACCAAATCGCTTACTTTTTCTAATACTATTTATGTAAAAATGGAACTGTACCTTTTTGTCTAGGAAGTGATACCCATTCATCTCATTCGCTTGTGCGATACAATCATAAAACATAGATAAACACTTATTTATAACAAAGGGTGGGTATTTCTTCTCCCAGGTAGAGTCCTCTGTATCTAGCAGATTTTCTTTAGTGAAATTTAGTGCGTTAAGGTAATCTCGTAACTCATACATAATATAAACTTACTACTATTTTCTTTTATTGTGTCTACCCATATACCATTCACCCGGGTCATAGTCCCAACGTTTGCCATGATGGCCTCTGATATCTGCGTACCACATTCTTAATTTAACTATTACTTTTCTAAAAATTGTTCTTTTCGCCATTCTATTCTCTTATTTAAACTTGCATCCAGCCATAATTTCTGTCAAACAAGCAACCATATTTATCTCTTGGTCAGCAACAAACGCAGATTTATATTGGTATCCGGCAAGAATTAATATTGATTGAGGAACTGACTTACTATCTAAACTTGTGTAAAGAGTTTCGTATAATGTCTTAAACAATGAAGATGGTTCTTTATCAAGGTTTTGTACTACCCATTTTCTCATATCATTAAATCTTTTCTCTTTTAATGTCCTAATGAGTTCTTTAGTATTCGCCTCTGATAGATTGAATAATATACCACTATCTATCTTACCTCGTACAGAATACCGCTGTAGCTCGTTGATAGTACGTCTAAAGTCCGGATAATACTTCTGTATAAGTTCTGCTAGTACTCTCTTATCAAACTCTATATTTTCGTCTTTTAAAACATCTTCCATACGTTTCATAAAAGACATAGCAGTCTTTTTTACTTGACCATTTGTAATCTTAAAATCAATAACAGTACATCTACTATGAAGTGCTGGTATGATCTTATTCTTATAATTACAAGTAAAGATAAATCTACAATTCTTATAAAAAGTTTCTATAAAATTTCTTAAAGCTGGTTGAACACTCTCAGCATTCATATAATCAGCCTCGTCAATTATAATAACTTTATGATTTGCGTCTTCGGTTAAGGAAACTGTGGAAGCAAAGTTTTTGATTTTACTTCTTACAGTATCTATTTGTCTACCCTCGTCTGAACCATTTATGACAATATAATCACAACCTAGTTCTTCACATAATGCTTTAGCAACAGTTGTTTTACCTGTTCCAGCACTACCGGATAATAATAGATTTGGTATTTCTTTTTGTTTTAGAAATTGAGTAAATGTATCTTTTAATTCTTCGGTAAGAATACACTCCTCAATACGCTTTGGTCTATACGCTTCTGTCCAAAGGAAGTCTTTTGTTTTTTCCACTTATCACCTCTTTCATTATATAATATTCAGTTTTACCAAGTTTTCTTTTTGCTTCCGCAATAGATTTATACTTGATTCCTTTAATAGTAATAGGTCTAGCATTTGGTGGTGTTCTTCCGAACATACCGTTCTTTTTACCTTTTACTTTATCACCTCTAGTTTTTCTTTCAGCTTCACTATAAGAATCCCATAGTTTTTTTTGTTTAGTTGAAAGAACCTTTTTTTGGTTTTCACTTTGTTTCTTACCCAACATACCATATGTTGCATATGATTCTGGTTTTCTATTTCTATGGATTTCTTTCAGTATATCTGGTTTAGATTTTAGTTTCATTAAACCTTGATATGCTAGTTTATCTTGCCAATGACCACCAACTTCATAAAGTCGTTTGTGTTCGTTAGCATGTTCTTCAACTGTTAGATTCATTAGCACATTAGTTCTTATTCTATTACCATTTTTAAATATGATCTTATGATGTTTATGCATAAGATTATTTATAAGACAATAATTCTCTAAAACTCTGAATCAGGTTCTAATGCTATCCAATATTGTAAGGGTTTATTTCTGTTTACAAAGTGACTTATCTTTGCTTTAGAAATCGCTACGTCATAGTCATCAACTAATTGTTTAAAGTTTTCTGTTCTATAAAACGCAGTAAACTTCTTATCAGATTCACCTACATCAATAGAATATTCATTTGAAGTAGTATTCTTTTTGTCAGTTGCAACCATTTTAACTACTGAACCATCACCTATAACAGCAACATCAGGTAGATTTAATGTAGTCGCACCTTTCATTATTTTTGTAAAGTCATCTTTTTTTAAAGTAAACGTCACGTGCTTATCTGGCATTGTGATACCTTTACTTGGAGATACTACAACAGATTTGTCAGCAAAGAAATATTTGATTGCTTGTTTAGTATTACTCTCAGCGATATTAACATAAGCTCCACCGTTAAAGTTAAGGTCTGGCTTAGCAAATAACTCAACTGATCTTAAAAATTCAGGTAAGTCATATATCGCAAATTCACTTTCAAACTTTTCTGATACTTCAGCTTCTGCTAAAATATTTTTCATTGTAGAAATAGTTTGTACTTTACTTCCAGGTTTAATCAATAAGTTTTGATTAATGTCTGAAAAGTTTTTTAACACAGATATTGTGTCACTTGATAGGTTCATGTTTTCACTCCATTTTCATAATTTAATTTATACATTCATTATATACTGAAAAGACGCTCATGTCAAGTGTGAGCGCCTTCTCTATTACTTGTTATTTAATAACAATATTTTTAGCTTTCTTATGCTCTGGAATAATTCTTTCCAAAGTTACTTTAAGTAAACCATCTTTTAGTTGAGCACCTTTGATTTCAACTTCGTCAGCGATTGTAAATGTCTTCGTAAATTGTCTTTTAGCGATACCTTGATGTAGCATCTCCTCATTTGGTTTACTATCATCTTCAAACGTTCCTACGTTGTCCTCGAACTCTTGGTCTTGTTTAGTTTTAACGGATTTAATTGTTAAGACGCTTTCCTCAAAAGTAACCGTAATATCTTTTTTAGAGTACCCAGCCAGAGCCAACTCAATATCATAAGTGTATTGACCTGTCTTTACAATGTTGTATGGTGGATAGTTTGGTACGTTAGTTACTCTAGCATTGTGTTCAAACATTCTTTCAAAATGGTCGAATACGCTATCGAATCCTACTGTTACCGGTCTTAATTGGTTAAATATACTTAATGCTTCGTGTGTCATAAAAACCTCCTAGTTTAAGCAAAGTTATTTCTTTTAAAATGTACACCCATTAAGGCGTGTACATAGTTATTTATATAAGTATTATTTTTCAAAATTCAAGTGGTAGTTTATTTTTAGGTGTAAACTACCAAATCACCACTTGCGACACCGATAAATTATCGGGCTCTTTACGCCATTAGGGTCTTATGAACGGCCCTAACCATAATATATATACTTCAATTACGGCGTAAAATTCTATTTAATTATATACCTAAACGCTGTTTTAATTCATCAACTTTTTCATTTAATCTTTTATTATCTCTTTGGTAACCATCATTAATTTCAAGAGCAATAGACAATGAATTTTCAAGTTCAGCATTTCTTTCTTTTAGTTTTCTTTCATCACGTTGTCTAAATGATTCTACCATAGACTCCTCTAATTCTTTTTTCTCTTTTTCAGCTTCTTCTAAAAAATCTTTATTTTTCATTAACTGTACCTCCAAGAAATTTTATAAAACCATTAATTATATACCTAAATGTTGTTTTAATTTTTTTTGTGTTTTTTTCCAGTTAGCAATACCTTCTTTTTTCTTACGTCTTTTTTTCTCTGACGGTTTCTCATAGACAGAGTTTAGTCTATAATCTTTGATACCACCTTCTTTCATAACTTTCTTTTTTAGAACTCTTAATGCTTGTTCTAAATTGCCATTTCTAACATCTACTTTAATACTCAATTTAATTTACCTCC
>TARA_B110001454_G_scaffold103170_1_pt1 | contig 13795 bp, 20 predicted proteins | sample TARA_B110001454 | Tara Oceans TARA_B110001454 (sample SAMEA4397004) | marine metagenome | biome: Polar Biome; feature: [MES] marine water layer (ENVO:01000295) within the mesopelagic zone...; material: water (ENVO:00002006), including particulate matter (ENVO:01000060) such... | reverse complement strand
CTCTTAGAGAGCTTGCTAATCAAGGCAAAGTTCCTGGATTAAAGAAAGCAAGTTGGTAAAGGAAAAATAAATATGAGTATGAATGATCCTATAGCAGATTTATTAACAAGAATTAGGAATTCTAGTTCTGTATCAAAAAAATGGGTAGATGTAAAGTGTTCGAATGTAAATATTAGAATATTGTATATTCTTAAAGAAGAATTTTTTATTAGAGATTATGTCAAAATTGAAGATAATAAGCAAGGTATATTACGTGTTTATTTAAAGTATAGTTATGATGATAAGCCTGTTATTAGAGGAATAAAAAGAATAAGTACTCCTGGATGTAGAGAATATGTATCTGTTGATAAATTACCTAGAGTTTTAAATGGTATGGGTATTTCAATAGTTTCAACTTCAAAAGGTGTAATGTCAAATAAAAAAGCAAAAAATTTAAATATTGGGGGAGAAATACTTTGCCAAGTATGGTAAATTATTTATAAATATGTCAAATATAGGTAAACAGCCAATTGTCATACCAGAAAGCGTGCAAATTAATGTATCTAATAATTCTATTGAAGTTAAAGGTCAATTAGGTGAATTAAATATGAATTTTAATTCAAAAATAAATATATCAAGTAAAGATAATACTGTTATAGTTAAAAGAAATTCTAACCAAAGAACAGATAAAGAATTACATGGTTTATATCGTGCGCTGATTCAAAATATGGTTGTAGGTGTATCTGAAGGATTTGAAAAAACATTGCTTTTAGTGGGCGTTGGATATACAGCAGAAAAAAAAGGAGATTTTCTTTTAGTTAATGTAGGTTTTTCACATCCGATTTATTTTCAAATTCCTGAAGGTATAGCTGTAAATACCCCCGATCAAACAACTATAGTTGTTAAGGGGTATCATAAACAGAATGTTGGTGATTTTACTGCAAAAATAAGATCAATGAGAAAGCCCGAGCCTTATAAAGGAAAAGGAATTAAATATTTTGATGAGATTATAAGAAGAAAAGCAGGTAAAGTAGTTGGTGGAACAACTTAATAGTTATATTAGGATAAAATAAAATGTCTTTAAATGATAAAAGAAAAAAATATTTAAAAAAGAAATTAAGAACAAAAAAATCTTTAGGTAATTTAGGTAAATATCCTAGACTAGTTGTTTTTAAATCGAACAGGCATATTTATGGTCAATTATTGGATGATAATAAAAATTTAACTTTATTTTCTTCTTCATCTGTGGATAATGATTTAAGAAAAAAGCTTAAATCAAAAAGTAAGATGGATAAAAGTACTGAAGTAGGTTATATGTTAGCAGATAAAATTAAAAGTAATAAAATTAAAAAAGTAGTTTTTGATAGAAATGGATATCAATTTCATGGTAGAGTTAAAGCTCTTGTAGAAGCTCTTAAAGAAAAAGGTATTAGTATTTAATTTAACAGGTAATTAATAAATGAATAATATTATAAGTCCAACAGATTTACAGCTACAAGATGAATTTGTAGTTCAAATAAATAGAGTTTCTAAATCTACAACAGGTGGTAGAAGAATGAGATTTAATGCTATTGTTGTTGTTGGTGATGGTAATAGTCATGTAGGAATAGGTTTCGGTAAAGCTAACGAAGTAGCATCTGCTGTAAATAAGGCAAAAGAAATAGCAAAAAAGAGTATCTTTAAAGCTCCTATTATAAATGGAACAATACCTCATAGAGTTGATATTAAATATGGTTCTGTTAAATTAATGTTAAAGCCAGCTTCACCAGGAACTGGTATTATAGCAGGAGGTCCTGTTAGAGCTGTTTTAGAGCAAATTGGAATAACAAATATATTAACTAAAAATACTGGATCAACAAATGCCCTTAATGTTGTTAGAGCTGTAGAAAAAGCATTGAAAGAATTAAGAGATCCTCTTCAGGTTTCAAAAGACAGAGGTATAACAATGAAAGAATTATTTAATTAAGATGTCAAAAAAAATAGAAATAACACAATTTAAAAGTGCTATTGGTTATAATAAAAAGACTAAAGCAACGATTAAGGCTCTGGGAATAAAAAAATTAAATTCATCAGTTGTTGTAAACAATGATTCTGCCCATATAGGAATGATAAATAAGGTTAAGCATTTAGTTCGTATAAAGGAATTATAAAATGGCATATACTTTAAAATATAAAGAAGGTTCAATATCTAATAGAAAGAGAATAGGCAGAGGTAATGCCACTGGTCAAGGAAAGACGGCTGGAAAAGGTCATAATGGATATAAAGCTCGTTCTGGAACAAAAGCGAAATTTCATTTTGAGGGTGGTCAAACTCCATTAATGAGGAGATTACCTAAAAGAGGAATGAAAATTTTCTCTAAAGTTCATAGATATAAAAATAATTATCAAATTATTAATTTAGAAAAATTATCAAACTTAAAAGTTTCTAAGATTGATCATGATTTCTTATATAAAAATAATTTAATTAAATCTAATAATATTCCTTTAAAAGTTCTTTCTAAAGGTGATTTAGATAAACCATTAGAAATTTCAGCTAATTTTTTTAGTAAAATAGCATTGGAAAAAATTGAAAAAGCTGGTGGAAAGGCCATATTTATATAGTGAATAAATTTCTTAATATATTTAGAATTAGTGATTTGAGAAAGAAATTAGCCTTTACTGGTTTTATGTTATTAATTTATAGGTTAGGAGGCAAAGTTCCTGTTCCTGGTGTAGATAAGGGTGTATTAAAAAGTTTTATGGATCAGGCAACTCAACAAAATTCACTTTTAGGTCTTTATGATACTTTCGTAGGAGGTTTCTTTTCACAAGCTTCAATTTTTACATTAGGAATTATGCCATATATATCAGCATCTATTATTATTCAGTTATTAGGTTCTGTTGTACCTTATTTCCAAAAATTACAAAAGGAAGGTGAATTAGGAAGAAAAAAAATTATTCAGTTGACTAGATATGGTACAGTTTTAATAGCAAGTATGCAATCTATAGGTGTCTCTGTGTACTTATCAAGTATTAAGTTAAATAATGGTGCTTCTGTTGTCCCTGACGGTAATTTCTATTTTTATTTTGTTACTATTATCACGCTAGTAACAGGTACAATTTTTATTATGTGGTTAGGTGAGCAAATTTCAGATCATGGATTAGGTAATGGAATTTCATTGATTATTATGTGTGGTATCTTAGCTCAAGCGCCATTTGTTTTTCAAGCAGAATGGTTTAATATTATTGCTAGCCCTTATAGATATATTTTTCTTGCAATTTTAATGTTTGTAATAACTTTTATAGTTGTTTTAGTTAATACTGGTGTTAGGAAAATTCCTGTGCAATATGCTAAAAGAGTTATTGGAAGAAAAGTATATGGAGGTCAAGCTTCTCATATTCCACTTAGAATACTAACAGCAGGGGTAATGCCAATTATTTTTGCTCAGGCTTTGATGTTTCTTCCAAATACTATAGCATCTTTCTTACCAGATAGTGGATTTGGAGATGCATTGAGAACATACTTTTCTCCTACACATTTTGTATATTCAATTTTCTTTGCTTTTTTAATTATTATTTTTACATATTTTTATACAGCTATTGCATTTAATCCAATAGATGTTGCTGATAATATGAAAAAACAAGGCGGATTTATTCCTGGAGTAAGACCAGGAAAAGCTACATCTGATTATATTGATAATATTTTAACAAGAGTAACTTTACCTTCATCTGTTTTTTTAGCGCTTATTGCAGTTTTTCCAATAATATTATTTAGGGCTTTTAATGAAGACATAAGTTATTCTTTAGCAAGTTTTTATGGTGGTACAAGTTTATTGATAATTGTAGGTGTTGCATTAGATACATTGCAACAAATAGAATCTCATATGTTAATGAGAAACTATGATGGCTTTTTGAATAAAGGTAAGATAAGAGGACGATCTAGAAGATACTAAAAATGATTCATCTTAAGAATAAATTTGAAATTGAAAAAATGTATCGATCAGGACAAATTGTAAAGGAAACTTTATTTTTACTTGAAGAGTATGTTAAGCCAGGTATTACAACTCTTGAATTAGATAAAATTGCAGAAAATTTTATTATTAAAAATAAAGCAATTCCTGGATTTAAGGGACTATATGGATTCCCTGGTACGTTATGTGTATCTATAGATGATGAGGTTGTTCATGGAATTCCAAGTAATAGAGTTCTAAAAGAAGGTGAAATTATTGGGATTGATGTTGGGTCAATTTATGATGATTTCTATGGAGACCATGCTAAAACATTTTCAGTTGGTAAGATTTCTGATAATAAAAAAAAATTATTAAAAATAACCAAAGAATCTCTAATGCTAGGTATTGAAGAAGTTAAAGTAAATGCTAAAATAGGTAATATTGGTTTTACTATACAAAATTATGTTGAAGAAAATGGTTTTAGTGTTGTTAGAGAGTTAGTTGGTCATGGTATTGGGAGAAAATTACATGAAGAACCACAGGTTCCTAATTTTGGTGAGTTTAACGAAGGACCTTTAATTGAAAATGGTTTGTGTTTAGCTATAGAACCGATGATTAATATGGGTAGCTTTGAAGTACATACAAAAGAAGATAATTGGACAGTATGCACATCAGATGGATTACCCTCTGCTCATTTCGAGCATTCTATAGCAATTATTGATAATAAAGTAAAAATTTTAACAAGTTAAAAAATTATGGCAAAAGAAAAACCGATTGAAGTTGATGGAAAAATACAAGAGACATTACCTAATGCTACTTTTAGGGTTGTTTTGGATAATGAACATGTTATTTTAGCTCATGTATCTGGAAAAATGAGAATGCATTATATAAAATTAATGCCAGGAGATAAAGTAAAAATAGAAATGTCTCCATATGATTTAAGTAAAGGGAGAATAGTATTTAGATACTAAATGGTAATATTATGAAAGTTAGATCATCAGTAAAAAAAATATGTATTAAGTGTAAAATTATTAGACGTAGTGGAGTTGTACGTGTAATATGTGAAAATCCTAAACATAAACAAAGGCAAGGATAGTATGGCAAGAATATCAGGAGTAGATTTACCAGCAAATAAATCAATTTTAATTGGTTTAACTTATATTTATGGTATTGGATTAGCGAAATCAAAATTAATTTTAAAAGCTATTAATATTGATTCAACAATAAAAACTAATCAATTAAATGAAGAGCAAATTTTAAAAATAAGGAATGAATTATCTGAAAATTATATTGTTGAAGGAGAATTGAGAAGTTCTGTAGGTAGAAATATAAAAAGGTTAGTAGATATTGGAACATATAGAGGTTTAAGACATAAAAGAGGCTTACCTGTTAATGGTCAGAATACAAAAAATAATTCTAGAACAAGAAAAGGTAAGAAGAAAACTATAGCAAATAAGAAAAAGGCGATATAAAGGTTTAATTTATGGCAAAACAATTAAAAAAGAAAAAAGAAAAAGTTGATCCTCAAGGTATAGGTTTTATAAAGTCAACATTTAATAATACAGTTATAACTTTAACTGATAAATATGGTAATACAATTTCATGGGCAAGCTCAGGAACGGTTGGTTTTAAGGGTTCTAGAAAAAATACTCCATTCGCTGCAGCGCAAGCTGCAGAAAAAGCTGCTGCAGATGGTATGGCTAGAGGTTTGACTACTATAGAAGTTATGATTAAAGGTCCTGGTGGTGGAAGAGAGGCTGCAGTTAGAGCTTTAATGGCATCGGGTCTAAAAGTTACAGCAATAATGGATTTAACTCCAATTCCACATAATGGATGTAGACCATCTAAAAAGAGAAGAGTTTAAAGGAGCATTAAATGGCAAGATATAGAGGTCCAAGAGCAAAAATATGTAGAAGATTAGAATTCCCTGTATTTGAATCAGAAAAATTTTCTTCAATTAGAAAAAATTATCCTCCAGGCCAACATGGTCAATCTAGAAGAAGGAAATTATCTAATTATGGTGTTCAATTAAGAGAAAAACAAAGAATAAAATATTTGTATGGAGTTTTAGAAAAGCAATTTAGAAATTATTTTAAAAAAGCTCTTAATAGAGATGGTGCAACAGGTGATAATCTGTTAATATCATTGGAATCAAGATTAGATAATACTGTTTATAGATTAGGTTTTGCAAATACAAGAAGTGCTGCAAGACAATTAGTTTCTCATAAACATTTTTTAGTTAATAATAAAGTAGTAAATATTCCATCATATGATTTGAGTGAAGGGGATGTAATTGAAGTGAGAAGTAAAAGTAAAAAGAATGATATATTTCTTAATTCTATGAGACGAATTAAAAGTGATAATCCAATGTCTTGGTTAACTCTTGATAAAAGTAAATTAAGAGGAGATTTTGATAAAGTCCCTACGAGGGAAGAAATATCAGAACCATTAAATGAACAATTAGTAGTTGAGTTATATTCAAAATAAAGGAAATAAATTATGTCAGTAAAATATTTTAATGATCTAAATATTCAATTTGAAAAAGATAAAAAAAGTTATGCTAAAATTAGTGTTGAACCTTTTGATAGGGGTTATGCTGTAACTATTGGTAATGCTCTTAGAAGAACATTATTAACTACTTTACCTGGTGCAGCTATAACTTCAATAAAAATTGATGGAGTATCTCATGAATTTTCAACTATCAAAGGTGTTTCTGAAGATTTACCTGATATTATTCTGAATTTTAAGAAAATAAGATTCAAGATAAAAGATGATATAACAAGTGAATTAATCTCATTCAAAGTTTCATTTGATGATAAAGGTATTTTTAAAGCAGAAGAATTAAATAAATATTTAGATAATTTTTCTGTTATAAATGGTTCCTTGCCTATAATGACTTTTAATAAAAAACATTCTTTTGATATAGAAATTCGTATTTCAAGAGGAAAAGGTTATGTTGGCTCAGTAGATAATAAAAGATCTGATGATGCTCTAGGGACTATAGCAGTTGATTCAATTTTTAATCCAGTTTTAAACGTTGCTTGGGAAATTATACCAATTCCTTCATCAACTGAAGGACAAGAAAGGTTGATTTTAGAAGTTGATACAGACGGTTCAACTTCAGCCAAAGATTGCATTAATCATGCTGCTAGTATCCTTATTCAACATTTTTCATTTTTTATGTTTGATGATGCAACAAGAATTAAGGCAATTGATAATGAAGAGGCAAATCAAGCAATTGAAGTTAAAGCTACTTTATTAAAAAATATTGATGAAATGGAGTTGTCAGTTAGAAGCCATAATTGTCTGCAAGCTGCTGGAATTCATCAAATTTCAGATTTAGTTAGTAAAGATGAAAGTGAGATGTTAAAATTTAAAAATTTTGGTAGAAAATCTTTAACTGAGCTAAATGAAAAATTAGGTGAACTTAATTTAAGATTTGGTATGGATATTAGCCAATATATGAAAGATTAAATAGGTAAGTTTTATGAGACATTTAAAAAAAGGTAGAAAATTAAATAGAACTGCTAGCCATAGAAAGGCTCTTATGAGTAATATGGCTTGTTCTTTGATAAAACATAAGCATATAACTACTACTCTTCCAAAAGCAAAAGAAGTACAAAAATATGTAGAAAGATTAATAACATATGCAAAAAAGAACAATGTTCATGGTAGAAGATTAATTCTTAGAAAAGTAAAAGGTAGTTATAAAAAAGAAATTGCTAATACTTTGATTCATGAAATTGCACCAAATTATGATAATAGATCAGGTGGCTATACTAGAATAATTAAGCTTGGTAATAGAAAAAATGATGATGCAAAAGTTTCAATTTTAGAATTTGTTGATTTTAAATCTAATGAACAAAGTGATTCAACAGTTGATATTAGCAATGATAGCGAAACAAAAAAAGATAAAAAATAAATTTGATTAGTTATTTCAATAGAAAAATAAAATTAACTTTTATTATTCTCTTTTTTCTTTCAATTGATATATTTCCTAAATCATTAATCCCTAAAATAAATGATAATTCATTATGGGTTAAGTCTTCCAGTATTCTAGACAGCAGTGGTGTAGATTCTGTTTATAATTTTGTAGTTAAAAATAAAGTAAATAAACTTTTCTATCAAGTTAGATATAGGGGAGATGCTCTTTATAATTCTAAATTAGTTCCTAAACATGAAAAATTAGATTCAATTTTTGATCCTTTGAATTATATTTTGGAAAAAGTTGAAAATTCTGATATTGAAATTCATGCATGGTTTAATACCTATGTTTTGTGGTCTTCAGATAATAAGCCTCTAAATAAAAATCATCTCTATTATAATTGTGAAGATTGTTTTGAGGTTGATTTAAATGGAAAGTCAGACATTTCTATCCCTCTACATCAAATTCATTCAAAATCATGGGAGGGGGTATATTTATCCCCTCTAAATCCGAAAGTAAATACTCATTTGTTTAATGTCGTTAATGAATTAATATTAAATTATAAAATTGACGGTTTGCATTTTGATTATTTGAGATATCAGGATAGCTTTTATGGATATAATAAGTTTGGATTAATAGAGTTTGAAGATAAATATTTCATTAATCCTATTGATTTGAAAAGGGGAATTATATCAGAAAGATTTGGTTACTCTAAAGAATATGTTGATTCAATGGAAGTAAATTGGGAACAGTTTAAAATTGATAAAGTAACTGAATTTGTTAGATCTATTAAATATTTAGTTATAAATGATTCATTGAATATTAAACTTAGCGCATCAGTAAAACCAGATATATTAGAGGCAAAATATAGATGGTATCAAGATTGGGAATCTTGGATAAATGAAGATATTATTGATTTTTGTGTAGTAATGAATTATTATGAAGATTTTAATAAATTCAATTCAATTAATAGAATTTTAAATTCTAAAATTTTAGATAAAAATAAAATTTCAATTGGGATATCAGTATTTAATCAAAGTCAATTAATGATATCAAATAAAATTTTATTATCTAGATTAGATGGATTTAATAACTTCTCATTATTTCCTTATAATATTGATAAAGATACAACAAATTGGTATGAACCAATTTATAATACCTTGAATTTTTATATAGATTAATTTAATGAAAAAAATAAAATCTCCAATTGGTAATAAATTAATTTGTAAAGGTTGGCACCAAGAAGCTGCCATGAGGATGCTAAATAATAATTTGGATCCAGATGTAGCAGAGGATCCAGATAATTTAATCGTATATGGAGGTCTTGGAAAAGCTGCAAGAAATTGGACTGAATTCGAAAATATTAATAGAGCTTTAGTTAATCTTGAAAATGATGAAACATTACTAATTCAATCTGGTAAACCTGTAGCGATATTTAAAACACATACTCATTCACCTAGAGTGCTTATTTCAAATTCAATGTTAGTCCCAAATTGGGCAAATTGGGAGCATTTTAGAGAACTAGATAAAAAAGGATTAATGATGTATGGTCAAATGACAGCTGGTAGTTGGATATATATTGGTACGCAGGGTATTTTACAAGGTACATATGAAACATTAGCTGAGGTGGCTAGACAAAATTTTAATGGAAGTTTAAAAGGGACTTTAACTGTAACAGCAGGACTAGGTGGTATGGGAGGAGCACAACCTTTAGCTGTTACAATGAATGAAGGTGTAAATATAACTATTGAGATTGATGAAGATAGAATAGACAAAAGAATTAAAACAGGTTACTTAGATATTAAAGTTAAATCTTTTGATAAAGCAATAAAGATGGCCCTTAATTCTAAAAAGAATGAAGAAGCTATATCAATTGGGTTATTAGGGAATGTTGCAGAATTATTGCCAAAATTTATAGAGTTTAAAATTATACCAGATATTGTAACAGATCAAACCTCAGCTCATGATGAATTAAATGGTTATATACCTCATCAATTATCATATACTAAGATATTACAATTAAGAAAAAATAATCCTGATAAATATATAAAATTTTCATATGAATCAATGACACAGCATTGTCAGGCAATGTTAGATTTACAAAGTATGGGTTCAATAGTTTTTGATTATGGAAATAATATTCGAGGTCAAGCTAAAGAAAATGGTGGTTTAAATAATGCTTTTGATATTCCAGGTTTCGTTCCAGCCTATATAAGGCCTCTTTTTTGTGAAGGAAAAGGACCTTTTAGATGGGTAGCTCTATCTGGTGATCCCGAAGATATTTATAAAACAGATAAAAAAGTATTAGAGTTATTCCCTGAAGATCAAGCATTAAAGAGATGGATAACTTTAGCTCAAAGAAAAGTGAAATTTCAAGGTCTTCCAGCTCGAATATGTTGGTTGGGTTATAGAGAAAGAAATATTTTTGGTGAAGCTATAAATGATATGGTAGCAAATGGAGAATTAAAGGCTCCTATTGTTATTGGAAGAGACCACTTAGATTGTGGCTCAGTTGCTTCTCCTAATAGAGAAACTGAAGCAATGAGAGATGGTTCAGATGCTGTTGCTGATTGGCCAATACTAAATGCAATGTTAAGTGTATCAGGAGGCTCTAGTTGGACATCATTGCATCATGGAGGTGGTGTTGGTATGGGATTATCAATTCATGCTGGAGTTGTAATTGTTGCAGATGGAACAGCTGAAATGAAAGAAAGAATTAATAGAGTATTAACAAATGATCCAGGATTAGGGGTTGCTAGACATTTTGATGCTGGTTATGAAAAAGCTATAAAAATAGCTAAAGATAGAAAACTTAATATACCCTACTAGCTATGAAGACTAAAATTATTAATATTGGAAAAATTATTACTTGGAATCCTGAATCAAATTCTTTGGATGTATTTTGTAATAAAGAAATATTAGTTGAAAATAATATTATAGTTGGAATAGAAAATAGTTTTAATGAAGATTGTAATGTCATTGATGCAAAACAATGTATCCTGACGCCAGGATTCATTGACTCTCATACACATCCCATATTTATTGGGAATAGATCTAATGAGTTTCAAATGAGATTAAATGGTAATAGTTATGAGGATATTAAAAATGCTGGGGGTGGTATTTTATCATCAATTAAGAGTTTAAGGGATGCATCATTTGATGAATTATATGAATATTCTTTAAATAATATTAAACCATTTATTAGCTCTGGAACAACAACATTGGAAGCTAAATCAGGTTATGGATTATCAGTTAAAGATGAAATTAAATCTTTGCAGGTTATAAAGAAAATTAATGATGAATTACTTATTGATATTATTCCAACATTTTTAGGTGCACATGCTGTTCCGGAAGAATATAAAACTGATGATTATGTAGATATAATATGCAAAGAAATGATACCTCAAATTGCTGAAGAAAAATTAGCAATATTTTGTGATGTTTTTTGCGAAGATGGATATTTCGATTTAGATCAGAGTAGAAAAATTTTAGAAACTGCTAAAAAATATGATTTATTACCTAGAATTCATGCAGATGAATTTAAATGTTTTGGAGCTTCAGAGCTTGCTAGCGAAGTAGGTGCATTATCAGCTGACCATTTAATGGTAATAAATGATAGAGGAATCAAAGCTTTATCACAATCAGATACAGTTGCAACAATATTACCAGGAACAACATTTTTCTTAAATAAAGATAAATATGCTAATGGTAGACGATTAATTGATAATGGTTGCTATGTAGCTTTAGCTTCAGATTTTAATCCTGGAACATGTACATTAAGATCTTTATCTAATATTATGTATTTAGCTATGCAGCATTGTGGTCTAACTATAGAAGAATCTTTTTTAGGTGTTACATTTAACGCGGCTAAATCATTAAAAAAAGAACATAGTATAGGCCTTATTAGAAATAAATATAATGCAGATTTTATTTTTTGGGATATTAAAGAATTAAGTGAAATACCCTATTGGTTTGATTCTTCTTATACAAAAATTAATAAAATTATGAAAAATGGTGAAATATTGTAAAATTAGTTAATAATAATATTGATGATATCTACTATATCTAATATATTTACATCCCCATCGTTGTTTAAGTCAGTGCATTCAGAACATTCAGCTAATAGTATGCAATTTATCAGGTTTACGATATCCAATACATTTATGTCTGTATCATTATTTATATCGCCTAACATTAGGCAATTAGTTGTATATGGTAATGCCCCAATATCAGATATACTGCCATCTAAATCATAATAATTAGGATTTCCATAATTAATACATGGAGATATTGAATTAATATTAAAATCCCAATGATTTGAATCTATAAATTCTGGATTGCTATATAAAATTCCTACTCCGGGGTTTAACTCAAACTGAGTCCATATATTACCTCAACCAGGGCAGTTTTCTAAATGATTATCTTCGTTATCCCAAAATAAAGAATATGAAATATTTAAATTTGGATTTTCTGTATAAATAGAAATCCCCATAGAGTTATTTGAAGAAAATATAGAGTTGTTTACTGTTATATTAGAATTATCAAATAGTTTAATCCCAAAGTTAGTATTAATTATATTACAATTATTGATATTCCCAGTAGATTCTCCACTATAACTTAAACCATAATACAAACTATTAGTTATAATGCATTCTTGAATATCTAGATTAGAAGGGTTATTTTCATCTCCATATACCCAAATGCCGTTACCTTCTTCTAAATCAATTATTGCACCATTGCAGTCTATATAGGTGTTTCCTTCATATAAGCCCAATCCACCACTATATATGTTATTTTGAGTTAGAATTAAATATTTATCATATTCTTCGTAAGAATTTGCATTGTCATATATTTCTTGAAGAGTATATGAAAATAAATTAATATTTACAAATAAGATTATAAGAAGCATAATATTAACTTATAACATTCTTCGATAATATTCATATGGTTTATTTAAACCATACCAATTAGGGAATATTTTTATTATTTTTGTCTTTTTGGAGAATTTTTTTGATATTCCTTTAGGAACATGTCCAGAAACATATTTAAATCCTTTTTTCTTTGACCAATTTAAATATATCATTTTTAATGTTTTAGAGAATCCACCTTTTTTTCTATATTTTTCCCTCATAAAAAAAGCATAAGTATAAATTGTATTTTTTTTATTTATATTTGTATCAAAATGAGACCAGCTTTCTTGTGAAAAATATTCTAAAGGGACTCCTATTATATAACCAATAATTTCATTTTTATATCTAGCAATAAAAGGGAGAGTATTAGAATTAAAATACTTCAGAATATTATCTTTACTTATAATTAGTCTGTTGCCATAAATTTCAGATAAATCTTTAGAAATATTTAAAATATTTTCTATATCATCTAATCCAATACTTTTTATTAATTCAATTTTATAATCATAAGATGAAGAAGCCACTATTTCAGTTATTGATTTGTTAACTATATTTAATGATAATTGTTTCATAATATCATTGTAAATTTATGTTATTAAGAGTTAAAAAAACAAATAAGAATAGATGAATTTTAATGAAAAATTAAAATTAAAGTGTGTTGAAAAGAATAATAGACTTTGTCTAGGATTAGATATTGATAATAATTCTCTAAAGAATAACTCATTAGATTATATGAATTCTTATATTAAAGATATTATTATTTCAACTGTTGATCTTTGTCCCGTATATAAAATTAATTTTTCTTTTTATGAAAGATATGGCTCAAAAGGATATAAAATTTTAGAAAAAATTCCAGAATATATCAATGGAGACTCAATCTCAATTGCAGATGCTAAAAGAGGAGATATAGGGAATTCATCAAAATTTTATGCAGAATCAATTTTTAATTATCTAGGTTATGATAGTGTTACAGTCTCTCCATATATGGGAGCTGATTCAATTGAACCTTTTATTAATTATAAAAATAAAGGTATATTTGTTTTGGCTTTAAC
>TARA_B110001454_G_scaffold18520_1_pt1 | contig 13925 bp, 8 predicted proteins | sample TARA_B110001454 | Tara Oceans TARA_B110001454 (sample SAMEA4397004) | marine metagenome | biome: Polar Biome; feature: [MES] marine water layer (ENVO:01000295) within the mesopelagic zone...; material: water (ENVO:00002006), including particulate matter (ENVO:01000060) such as...... | reverse complement strand
ATGTTCCTTACTCTCGTCGATTAAATTTAATATATGTAAATTTTACTTTTACCCTGTTCTATTCGTAATCACATTCAGTATATTATTTGGGACGGTATTATATTTTAAAAACTCCATAGAATATACAGCTCGTCCTTGACTCATTGATCTCAAATCTGTGGCATAGCCAAACATTTCTGCTAATGGAACCTCTGCTTTAATTATTTTACCTGAAGGAGAATCCTCCATCCCTTGTGGCAAGCCTCTTCTACGGTTGATATCGCCCATTACATCACCCATATAATCTTCAGGTGTGACAACCTCAATATTCATTATTGGTTCTAATAATATTGGCTTTGCTTTTAATGAACCGTCTTTAAATGCAATAGAACCCGCAATTTTGAATGCTATTTCGCTAGAATCAACATCATGATAGGAGCCGTCATAAAGAGTTACTCTTATATCAACCACTGGATACCCGGCAACCACACCATTCTCAATTTGTTCTTGGATGCCTTTATCAACAGCTCCAATGTATTCTCGAGGAACAGCTCCCCCAACAATTGCGTTGACAAATTCATATCCCATACCGGGCTCTTGAGGTTCAATCTTAATAAAGACATGACCATATTGACCTCGACCACCAGATTGTCTGACAAACTTACCTTCTTGTTCGACAGATTGAGTTATTGTTTCTCTGTAGGCTACTTGAGGTTTTCCAACATTTGCATCCACACTAAATTCACGCAACATTCGATCCACAATAATATCCAGATGTAATTCCCCCATCCCCGAAATAATTGTCTGGCCTGATTCTATATCAGTATGAACTCGAAAAGATGGATCTTCTTTGGCGAGTTTTTGTAATGCTATTCCCATTTTTTCTTGATCTGGTTTTGTTCTCGGTTCAATCGCTACAGATATAACTGGATCGGGAAAATCCATTTTTTCAAGAGTGATAATTTCCTTAGGATCGCAAAGCGTATCTCCAGTGGTCACATCTTTTAAGCCAACTGCTGCTGCAATATCGCCGGCCAGCACCTCTTTAATTTCCTTACGATCATTTGCGTGCATTTGTAATAATCGACCAATACGTTCTCTCTTACTTTTAATGGGATTAAATACTGAATCACCAGTTCGAAGAACTCCTGAGTAAACTCGGAAAAAAGTAAGGTTACCAACAAAAGGGTCTGTTGCGACCTTAAACGCTAACGCAGCAAATGGCTCTTCATCAGAAGCATTACGATTTGATTCTTTTTCATTATCAAGAATACCTTTAATAGCTGGCACATCAGCTGGTGATGGCATAAATTCGATCACAGCATCCAAAAGCGATTGCACGCCTATATTTTTAAAAGCAGATCCACACGTTGTTACGACTATTTCTCCAGCAATGGTTCTTGTTCTTAAGCCGAAGACAATTTGCTCTTCATTTAAATTACCTTCTTCTAGATATTTCTCTAACAATATCTCATCAGCTTCTGCTGCTGATTCAATCATTCGCTCTCTCCATTTAAGAGCATCAGTATTATAATAATCGGGAATCTCTCTGTATTCGAAATTTACACCTTTGTCCTGATCATCCCAATACAATGACTTCATTTTAATTAAATCTATTATCCCAATAAATTCATCTTCATTCATAATCGGCATCTGAATTGGCACCGCTTCTGCCCCAAGCCTTTCTTTGATTTGCAGTACAACCCGAAAATAATCAGCACCGGTCCGGTCCATCTTATTAATAAATACCATTCGTGGAACATTATATCTATTGCCTTGACGCCATACTGTTTCTGTTTGTGGCTCAACGCCACCAACCGCGCATAGTACCGTTACCGCACCATCCAAAACACGCAAGCTTCTCTCCACTTCTATAGTGAAATCGACATGTCCGGGGGTATCTATTATATTTACACGATGCTCAGAAAATTGATCATTCATACCTGACCAAAAGCATGTTGTCGCGGCTGATGTTATTGTAATGCCGCGCTCTTGTTCTTGCTCCATCCAGTCCATGATTGCAGCACCATCATGAACCTCTCCAATTTTATGAGAGACTCCAGTATAAAAAAGAATGCGTTCAGTTGTAGTTGTTTTGCCCGCATCAATATGAGCCATAATACCTATATTACGGTAATGCTCAACAGGGGTTATTCGTGACACTGGTTTATTTAGAAAACTTGATGTCTTCTACCAACGATAATGTGCAAACGCTTTATTCGCTTCAGCCATACGGTGTGTATCTTCTTTTTTCTTAATTGCTGTACCACGATTATCAGCTGCTTCTAGTAGTTCATGAGCTAAGCGGAATGCCATTGATTTTTCTGTACGTTTTCTTGCGGCTTCGATAAGCCATCTCATGGCTAGTGTTTGTCTTCTGGCAGGCCTTACTTCTACAGGCACCTGATAGGTAGCTCCACCGACTCGCCTAGATTTTACTTCTACCATTGGCTTTACATTCTCTAAAGCTTGCTCTAGAAGTTCAATCGATTTAGCGTCATCCTTAGTTTCTTTTTCAGAAATACATTCTAACGCACCGTATATTATACGTTCAGCGACTGATTTTTTACCGTCACTCATAATCATATTCATAAACTTTGCTAGTAATTCACTGCCAAATCTAGGATCTGGCAATATATTTCTTTTTGGTGCTCGTGTTCTTCTTGACATCTATTTTCTCTCTATAAATTCTTTAAGGATTATTTTGGACGTTTTGTTCCATACTTTGAACGACCTTGTCTTCGATCAGCAACTCCTGAACAATCTAGAGTCCCACGAACTGTATGATACCTAACACCGGGAAGATCTTTGACTCTTCCACCTCGAATTAGTACTACTGAGTGTTCTTGAAGATTATGACCCTCTCCACCAATATAACTTGTTACCTCAAAACCATTAGTTAATCTAACTCGCGCTACTTTCCTCATCGCTGAGTTTGGTTTTTTTGGTGTAGTTGTATATACGCGTGTGCATACACCCCTTTTTTGCGGGCTACTCTGTAAAGCTGGAACAGTACTTTTATAAGCTTTTACTGTCCTCGCCCCTTTTACTAATTGATTTACAGTGGCCATACATTCTTCTCTATGTTTAATTAAACTTAAAATAAACTAACATTATTCAATCAATCCCTTCTTCTCAAAAGGGATGCAATTGTATTGATCATACTCACTAACTGTCAAGTTAGTATTTATATTCGTAAAAGAAAACAAGATAGTCTAAGTGCTTATTTCGGCATTTTCTTCCTCAGCCTTAACCTCTACAACTTCTATATTTTCTTGTAATTCCTCTTTTTCTTTATTTTTTTCATCATCTTGAGAAACAAATACTTCTTCGAGATCCTTCAGTTGCCCTGCTAAATCCTGTTCTCTTGTCATGCGACGTTCCGCATGATGCGAAAAACCCGTTCCAGCTGGAATCAGTCTCCCTACTATAACATTCTCTTTCAATCCACGAAGATCATCTTTAAGACCACGAACAGCCGCTTCAGTCAATACTCTTGTAGTTTCTTGGAATGAAGCAGCAGATATAAAAGATTCTGTAGCTAAAGATGCTTTAGTAATACCTAGCAACAAAGGATTAATAGTAAATTGTTCTTTTCCTTTCAAAGCTAGCTCTTCATTTACCTCAAGGCCACGAGATTTGTCAATTTGCTCACCTCGAAGATAATTACTATCACCAGGCTGGTCAACAATTACCTTTCTCAGCATTTGTCTTATTATAACTTCAATGTGCTTATCATTGATTTTAACGCCTTGCAGTCGGTAAACATCTTGAATTTCTCGAATCAAGTAACTGGCTAGAGGCTCAACTCCTTGCAAACGAAGAATATCGTGCGGAACCGGCTCTCCATCAGCAATTACTTCGCCTCGAGATACTTGCTCCCCTTCAAAAACATTTAATGTTCTGTAATTATGAATTAGTTCTTCATGACTATCACCAGATTCATCTGTTATAACAAGTCGTTTTTTACTTTTAGTTTCCTTACCGAAACTTACGGTGCCGCTATGTTCAGCCATAATTGCGGGCTCTTTTGGTTTTCTTGCTTCAAAAAGATCCGCAACTCTTGGAAGTCCACCAGTGATATCCCTAGATTTAGATGCTGCTAAAGGTATTCTCGCTATTACATCACCAACCGCAACTTTATCTCCATTACCCATACTAACAATTGCACCTGAAGGCAGCTGATGCACTGCAGGTATTTCTGTATTAGCAAAGCATAATTGCTTGCCGCCTTTCATTAGTCTAATTTCAGGTATCAAATCTTTACTAGTGCTACCACGTTTTTTAGGATCATCAATTACAATACTTGTTAAGCCCGTCAACTCATCAACCTGCTCAGTAACCGTTATACCGTCAACAAAATCCTCAAAATGCAGGTTACCTGCTACTTCAGTGATTACCGGATGCGTATGCGGATCCCAAGTTGCAACAACTTGGCCTTGCTTAACTTTCTTTGCGTCTTTTACCATTATAGTGGCACCATACGGTACTTTATAGCGCTCTCTTTCACGCCCCTGTTCGTTTAGAACTTTAATCTCACCAGAACGGGTTACAGCAATAATTTGTCCTTTCTTATTAACGACTGTTTTATCAATCTCAAGCTTTAATGTACCAGCACTTTTAATCTCAATAGAGTTAGCCGCTGCTGAACTTGTTGCAGCACCGCCGATATGGAAGGTTCTCATTGTTAATTGTGTTCCTGGCTCGCCTATCGATTGAGCTGCCATAACTCCAACTGCTTCCCCCATACTAATTTTATGTCCACGTGCAAGATCACGACCATAACATTGCTGGCAAACGCCATATCTAACTTCGCAAGTAATTGGTGATCGAACGAGTACATAATCAATAGATAATTTTTCTAGACGAGCAACATTCTCTTCACCCAGCATAGTACCAGCTTCAAAAGCCACTTCATCAGAACCAGGAAGAAGCGCCGGTATTGCAAGAACCCTACCTAGAACTCTCTCATGCAATGGCTCTACTATATCGCCACCTTCAACAATCGGTGACATTGAGACACCTCTGTCAGTTCCGCAATCTTCTTGAGTAATTACCAGATCTTGCGCAACATCGACTAATCGTCTTGTTAAGTAACCTGAATTTGCTGTTTTCAAAGCAGTATCTGCGAGACCTTTTCTTGCTCCATGAGTAGATATAAAGTATTGCAGAACATTCAGACCTTCTCTGAAGTTTGCAGTAATTGGGGTTTCAATAATTGAACCGTCAGGTTTGGCCATCAAACCTCTCATTCCTGCCAATTGCCTGATCTGAGCTGCTGATCCTCGCGCGCCTGAATCGGCCATCATGTATATAGAATTAAATGAATCCTGAGTAACTTTGTTGCCCTCACTATCTTCAACAACTTCAGATCCTAATTTATCCATCATGGCTTTAGCTATTTGCTCATTTGTTCTTGACCAAATATCCACCACTTTATTATATCTTTCACCATCTGTTACCAGACCTGACGAATACTGATCCTGAATTTCCTTAACATCGGCTTCAGCGGAATTTAAGATCTCGCTTTTTGATTCTGGAATTACCATGTCATCAATGCCAATTGAGATTCCTGCAATAGTAGCAAAACGAAATCCTGTATACATTAATTGATCTGCAAAAATAACCGTTTCTTTTAATCCTAGAACCCTATAACAAGAATTCACAAGATTGGAAATTGCTTTCTTTGTCATATCACGATTAATCAATTCATAACTTAGGCCATCAGGAAGAATGGTTGATAATATAGCTCTGCCCACAGTTGTATTTACTACCTTAGTGGTTAACTGTTGATTACCTTCAGCATCCGTTTCTTGCATGGATACTCTAACTTTTGCCTTTGTTTGTAACTCAACAACATTATTTTCATAGGCACGTCTAGCCTCATCAACATCACTAAAGATTATACCTTCACCTTTTCCGTCGATTTTTGATCTTGACATATAATATAAACCCAAGACTACATCTTGAGAGGGCACAATAATTGGTTCACCGTTTGCTGGTGACAGAATATTATTGGAAGCCATCATTAATGCTCTAGTTTCAAGTTGAGCTTCAATTGATAAAGGGACATGAACAGCCATTTGATCGCCATCAAAATCAGCATTAAATGCTGTGCAAACAAGAGGATGAAGTTGAATAGCTTTACCTTCAATAAGAACGGGCTCAAATGCTTGTATGCCTAAGCGATGGAGAGTTGGGGCTCTATTTAGCATGACCGGATGCTCTCTAATCACATCCTCCAATATATCCCATACCTCTGGACCCTCTCTCTCAACTAATCTTTTCGCTGCTTTTATTGTCGAGGCTTCACCACGTAATTGTAATTTTGAATAAATAAAAGGCTTAAATAATTCTAAGGCCATCTTTTTTGGTAACCCGCATTGATGCAATCTCAATGTCGGTCCTACTACGATTACTGATCTCCCTGAATAATCAACACGTTTACCTAGAAGGTTCTGCCTGAATCTACCTTGTTTACCTTTGATCATATCTGCCAAAGATTTAAGCGGTCTTTTGTTTGTACCGGTAATTGCACGGCCTCTTCTTCCATTATCTAATAACGCATCGACTGACTCTTGCAACATACGTTTTTCATTCCGACAAATAATATCAGGTGCATTTAACTCCAATAATCTGCGTAATCTATTATTTCTATTTATTACTCGACGGTACAAATCATTAAGATCAGAAGTTGCAAAACGCCCACCATCAAGAGGAACAAGCGGTCTCAAATCTGGCGGTAATACAGGCAATACTCTTAGAATCATCCATTCAGGTTTATTTTTCGATTTAAGGAATGACTCAAGTAGCTTTAATCTTTTTGAAAGTCGTTTTAATTTTGTTTCTGAGCGAGTAGCTCCCATATCTTCTCTTACTTGAAACATTTCGGCCGTTAAATCCATGGATGAAAGGAGATCACTGACAGCATCAGCACCCATACGGGCATCGAATTCATCGCCATATTGCTCCATTGCCTCTAGATACATTTCATCAGTCATTAACTGACCTTTTTCCAAAGGTGTCATTCCAGGCTCCACGACTACAAATGCCTCAAAATACAATACCCTTTCTATTTCACGAAGCGTCATATCTAACATTAGGCCAATTCGTGATGGGAGGGATTTGAGAAACCATATGTGTGCAACAGGGGTTGCTAAATCTATGTGACCCATCCTTTCACGTCGAACTTTTGTTTGTGTTACTTCAACACCGCATTTTTCACAAACTACTCCACGATGTTTTAATCTTTTATATTTACCACAAAGACATTCAAAATCTTTAACTGGACCAAATATCTTAGCGCAGAATAAACCATCTCTCTCGGGTTTAAATGTCCTATAGTTTATAGTTTCAGGCTTTTTTACCTCTCCAAATGACCATGAACGTACTTTTTCTGGTGATGCTAAAGCAATCCTAATTGCATCAAAATCATTTACGGGGTTTTGGTATTTAAATAAATTTAATAGATCTTTCATCAGTCAGTTTCCAGTTCGATGTTAATTCCAAGGGATCGTATTTCTTTAACCAAGACATTAAAGGATTCAGGCATTCCTGCATCCATTTCCTGCTCTCCATCGACTATATTTTTATACATTTTTGTTCGTCCTTGGACGTCGTCAGATTTAACGGTAAGCATTTCTTGAAGTGTATACGCTGCTCCATAAGCTTCTAAAGCCCATACCTCCATTTCACCAAATCTTTGGCCGCCAAATTGAGCTTTACCACCCAATGGTTGCTGCGTTACAAGGCTGTATGGTCCAGTTGAACGAGCATGCATTTTATCGTCGACTAAATGATTAAGTTTCAACATATACATATAACCAACTGTTATAGGGCGATCAAATAATTCACCGGACCGACCATTGCGAAGTTCAAATTGTCCTGATTCAGAAAGATCTGCAATCGTTAAAAGTCGCTTAATTTCTTCTTCAGTTGCTCCATCAAATACTGGAGTAGCAGTGGGTAATCCATTAATTAGATTCTTTGCTAGTTCTAGTACCTCTTCATCTGAAAATGATTTTATATCTTCAATTCTTCTTCCGCCAGTTGTATTGTAGATTGTTTCCAAGAACTTTCTTATTTTCTGTATGGATGCTTGCTCTTTCAGCATAAAATTGATTTTATTTCCAATTCCTTTTGCTGCCATGCCTAAATGAGTCTCTAGTACTTGTCCAACATTCATTCGAGAAGGTACACCCAATGGGTTCAAAACGATATCAACAGGTGTTCCATCTTCCATATAAGGCATATCTTCAACTGGAACGATCGTGGAAATAACACCTTTATTTCCATGTCTGCCAGCCATTTTATCTCCTGGTTGTATTCTGCGTTTAACCGCCATATATACTTTCACCATTTTTGATACACCTGGAGGCAAATCATCTCCTGCAGTAATTTTTTCTTTTTTCTCGTCAAAAAGTTTTTCAAATTCTTCTTTATGAGTTTTTATCCTCTCAGCTGATTTCTCATGTTGCTCATTTGCACTTTCATTCTTTAATCTAATCTCAAACCACTTGTCTCGAGGGAGATCCTGCAGATAAGCTACAGTTATTTTACTGCCAGCTTTAAGACCTTTTGGTCCACCTTGGGCAACTTTACCGATTAAATTCTTTTCGACACGAAGATAGATATCCTCTTCAATAATTCTTTTTGTATCACCTAAATCTTTTTTAACTCTCTCTAGTTCAGATTTCTCAATAGATAATGCACGTTCATCTTTTTCTAACCCATCTCTTGTGAAAACCCTAACATCAATTACCGTTCCATCCATCCCGGAGGGTACTCGCTGAGAAGTATCTTTTACATCGGCAGCTTTCTCACCGAATATAGCACGCAATAATTTTTCCTCAGGAGTGAGTTGAGATTCACCTTTTGGAGTGATCTTACCAACTAAAATATCACCTGAATTTACCTCTGCTCCTATGTAAGCAATTCCAGATTCATCTAGCTTACTAAGAGCGGCATCACCAACATTTGGGATATCAGCAGATATCTCTTCTGGGCCAAGTTTTGTGTCTCTAGCAACACAAGTCATTTCCTCAATATGAATGGTAGTAAAGCGATCTTCTTCAACAACTCTTTCAGAGATAAGGATAGAATCTTCAAAGTTATAGCCATTCCAAGGCATAAAGGCGACCATTAGATTTTGCCCTAAAGCCAATTCACCAAGATTTGTTGAAGGTCCATCTGCAAGTACATCGCCTCTTTTTATCGTGTCATTTGTTTTCACAAGTGGGCGTTGATTAATACAAGTATTTTGATTAGATCTTGTGTACTTTATTAAATTATATATATCCACGCCCGACTCAGCTGCGTCAGTTTCATCATCATTTACACGCACAACAATCCTTGATGCATCAACAGAATCAACCTGACCACCTCTTTTTGCAATTATTGTTACTCCAGAATCTATGGCAACTGTTCTCTCCATACCCGTGCCCACTAGAGGTGCCTCTGATCTTAAAGTTGGCACAGATTGTCTCTGCATATTCGAGCCCATAAGTGCCCGGTTAGCATCATCATGCTCTAAAAATGGAATCAAAGAAGCGGCAACAGATACAATTTGCCTCGGAGAAACATCCATATAATTTACATCAGCAGGATTCGCTAACGTAAATTCATTTCTATGACGAACGGAAATTAAATCTTCTACGAAACTCCCTTTCTTATCTAACTCTGAATTTGCCTGAGCAATTATAAAACCGCTTTCTTCAATAGCTGAAAGATAATCAATGTCGCTTGTAACTTTGCCGCTAACCACTTTTCGATATGGAGTCTCTAAAAACCCAAAATTATTGGTTCTGGCAAATACTGATAGGGAATTGATTAAACCGATATTGGGTCCTTCCGGTGTCTCAATAGGACAAACTCTTCCATAGTGAGTTGGATGAACGTCACGGACCTCAAAGCCTGCTCTTTCCCTGGTTAAACCTCCAGGGCCTAATGCAGAAATACGTCTTTTATGAGTTACTTCTGATAATGGATTATTTTGGTCCATAAATTGCGATAATTGACTGGATCCAAAAAATTCCTTAACTGCTGCTGCAACTGGTTTAGCATTTATCATATCCTGAGGCTGCAGATTATCAGCTTCAGCTTGAGTTAACCTTTCTTTTACAGCTCTTTCTACCCTTACAAGACCAACTCTAAATGCATTTTCTGTCATTTCACCAACGCTTCGGATCCGTCTATTTCCTAGATGATCAATATCATCAACAGTATCCTCGCCATTTCTAATGCCAATCAGTTGAATAATTACTGAAAGAATATCTTCTTTATCAAGAATTCTGTCATTTTTTGGTTCATCACTCTCATCAATTATCTTTATTTTATTATACTTAATCTTCGCATGCTGAATGCGAGAATCAAACTTCATCCGGCCGACTTCTGACAAGTCATATCTGTCATGATTGAAAAATAAATTTTGAAATAAATTTTCGGCGGCGTCTTTTGTCGGCGGCTCGCCGGGTCGCATCATACGGTAAATCTCTACAAGTGCTTCCATTCTATTTGATGATGGATCAATCCTGAGTGTGTTGGATATATATGAACCACGATCTAGATCATTTACATACAATACGTTAATTTTTTCTACTTTATTTGCAATTAAATTCTCAATTAACTCTATAGTTAGCTCGTCATTTGCAGCTGCTAATAGTTCTCCAGTCTCTTCATCGATAATGTCATGAGAGATGGTTTTTCCCTCTAAATAGTCCAAGGGGACAACTAAAGTATCGGTGGATGATTTTTTCATCTCATTGACATGTCTTGCTGTTATCCTTCTCCCTCTTTCAATGATCAATTTCCTGCCTAACTTAATATCAAATGACGCAGTTTCACCTCTGAGACGGTCTGGAATCAAGATCATTTTGATATTTTTTTGAGACAAATGAAACTCATTAGTCTCAAAAAACATTGACAACATTTCCTCATTATTAAGGCCCAAAGCTCTCATGATTATTGTAACTGGAAGCTTTCTTCTTCGATCTATCCTGGCAAACAATGAATCTTTTGCATCAAATTCAAAATCGAGCCATGAACCTCTATAAGGAATGACTCGAGCTGAGAATAATAACTTTCCTGACGAATGAGATTTGCCTTTATCATGGTCAAAGAAAACACCCGGTGAACGATGAAGCTGAGAAACGATAACTCTTTCAGTCCCATTGATTACAAATGTCCCATCATCCGTCATCAAAGGCATTTCGCCCAAATATACATCTTGCTCTCTAACTTCTTTTACAGGCTTAATTTTACCGCTTGCTTCTTTATCATAGATAACTAGCCTTACTTTTACACGTATCGGTGCAGCATAAGTCTGGCCACGCAATTTACATTCTTGTACATCAAAAACAGATTTTCCAAGTTTGTAACTTACATATTCAAGCGAAGCATTTCCAGAGTAACTCACAATAGGGAATACAGTTTTAAACGCTGAGTTTAAACCTATATCCTTCCTATCATCAACTGGAATACCTTGCTGCAAAAACCTATTATAAGAATCTAACTGTATTGATAATAAATAAGGAACATCAAGAATTGTGGGTTGTTTTCCAAAATCTTTTCTTATTCTTTTTTTCTCAGTAAATGAGTAAGCCATTCAAGTTCACCTTATAAGATGTCAAATATTTTTTTCTAACCTAATTCTAAAATTTAATACTAGTATTCAAACTACACGGATAAATAAATTATTTATCCGTGTAAATTTAAATTTAAATTTATTTTAGTTCTACAGAAGCTCCAACTTCCTCTAATTGCTTTTTAGTTTCTTCAGCTTCATCTTTAGAGGCACCTTCTTTAACAGTTGATGGTGCACCTTCTACCGCATCTTTGGCTTCTTTAAGACCAAGACCTGTGATAGTTCTCACCGCTTTAATAACAGCAACTTTGTTTTCTCCGAAGCTGGTTAAAACAACATCAAACTCGTCTTTTTCAGCAGCTGCATCAGCATCTGCAGGTGCAGCGCCCCCAGCAGCAGCAGCAGGTGCTGCCGCAGAAACACCCCACTCTTCTTCGAGCATTTTTACAAGTTCAACAACTTCCATTATTGATTTTGAGCTTAATTCTTTAAGTAAATCTTCATTTGACATAGCCATGTCTATACACCTCTTTATTTATAATTACTAAGTTATACTGATTTCAAATTTATTTTATTTCTCTAAACAACCCTAACTTTGAACTTGATTACTACGAGCAGACAATGTTCTAACGAACATTGCTGGCGGTTCATTAAGAGTTCTTACTAGTTGCAGCATCGGAGTTAGTAATAAGCTAAGTAACATCGCCCGCGCTTGATCTTGAGTTGGCAATTGAGCCAATTTAGCTAGATCAGAGGCAGGAAGTAACTGTCCACTTAAAGCTAATGAAACTGCTTTTAGAGCATCATGCTCTTTAGCAAAATCATTAATAACTCTTGCTGCTGCACCTGGGTCGTCTTTTGAAAACGCAAGCAAAATAGGTCCTTTGAGTGTTTCTTTTAAACACTCAAATTCAGTCCCCTCAATAGCAAGACGTGCCAATGTATTCTTCACAACACGAAGATATACACCTGCATTACGAGCTTCCGTTCGCAATTCCGTCATGTCCGCTACAGACAGTCCTCTATATTCAGCTGCAACAGCCGTTATAGATTCTCCTGCAATCGCGTTTACCTCTTTAACAAATAATTTCTTGTCTTCGAGTTTTAATGCCATGAATTTCTCCTGGCTTTTAGTCACAATTTGGGTAAAAACTCTCTCTACCCCCCTTTTCTTACACCCTTAATGTTTATATAAAATACCCATTAATGGCTTCATCGAGATAGTGACTTCATCAATATTTGAATCAGATAACACCACCTGCGTAGGAAATTAAAACCACTATTCTCAGTCACCTACGGTCTTCGATTAACAACAGATTGAATAAAAAATTTCTAATCAAACTGCTTTTTCCACTCATGACCCTCAAGGTCATTAAAAAATTCTTTTTATACTGATAACTCCATACTGGTCTGGTCAATTTTCAGTCCAGGCCCCATAGTTGAAGACACGGTCATTTTTCTCAAATAAATACCTTTCGCTGAGGATGGCTTCGCCTTCTTCAAATCATTCAATAATGTAGTTAAATTTTCTTTCAACTGATTACTTTCGAAGTCAGTACGCCCTATAGTGCAATGAATAATACCTGCCTTATCAGTACGATAGCGAACTTGACCTGCTTTTGCATTCTTCACTGCTGTCTGAACATCTGCAGTCACTGTGCCAACTTTTGGGTTTGGCATTAAGCCTCTAGGACCTAGGACCTGGCCTAATTGACCCACAACTCGCATCGCATCTGGAGTAGCAATAACCACATCGAAATTCATCTCGCCGGCTTTTATACTTTCTGCAAGATCCTCAAAACCAACTATATCTGCACCTGCAGATTTGGCTTTCTCGGCATTTTCTCCTTGAGCAAATACAGCCACTCTCACTGTTTTTCCAGTACCATTCGGAAGAACAGTAGAACCTCGAACAACCTGCTCTGACTTTTTAGGGTCAACACCTAGGTTCACCGAGATATCTACGCTTTCTTTAAATTTAGATGAAGCAAATTCTTTGACGAATAAAATAGCTTCATCAAAAGAATAATTTTTTTCATGGTCAATCTTTTCATTGATTAATTTTCTTCGCTTAGAGATCATTTTACGCCCTCCACTTCAATGCCCATGCTTCTTGCTGTACCCGCTATTGTTCTTACCGCTGCATCCATATCAGCAGCTGTAAGATCTGGCATCTTAGTTGTGGCTATCTCTTCGAGTTGTGCGCGATTCACTTTGCCAACTTTTTCAGTATTTGGTGTTCCTGACCCTTTTTTGATGCCAGCTGCTTTTTGCAAAAGAATAGCCGCTGGTGGAGTTTTTGTTATAAATGTAAAGCTTCTATCACTATATACCGTGATTACTACAGGTATTGGCAATCCAGCCT
>TARA_B110001454_G_scaffold219184_1_pt1 | contig 13951 bp, 17 predicted proteins | sample TARA_B110001454 | Tara Oceans TARA_B110001454 (sample SAMEA4397004) | marine metagenome | biome: Polar Biome; feature: [MES] marine water layer (ENVO:01000295) within the mesopelagic zone...; material: water (ENVO:00002006), including particulate matter (ENVO:01000060) such... | reverse complement strand
CAGACCTTATCTTTGAAGATTCTTCGTTCAGGGGTATCGATTAGAATGAGCGTCTCGGCTGCATATCTTGATGGGGCGTATGCGCACCCTAGGGTTCGTGCCTAATGTTTCATCCCGCTATGATGGCCTTGGTGTTGGCTTCGCACCTTACTTACAACCCCCTGGGCCGGAAGTTATTCGTTGGACAGTCGGAGAGCCGGGCTTTGACACTCCAAAGAGAATTATTGACTCCGCAATAAAAGGCCTAAATGAAGGAAATACAAAGTATACAAGAGGTGCTGGCTCGATGGAGTTGTGTCAAGCAGTTGCAGATTACCTATTAGATAAGCACCAAATACAAACAAAAGCAGAAAATGTCGTAATTACTCCAGGGGCTAAACAGGCCCTACTATATTCCTTCATGATTACTACAATGCCTGGTGATGAAGCGATTTTACTGGCTCCGTCATGGGCTTCATACGAACCCATGTTAGAACTTGTTGGTGCTGTTCCTGTGCATGTTCCTGTGAGGAAGGATAATTTTCATCCAGATTTGGATTTGATCAAGGCAGCAATCACCGATAAAACAAGAATGATTTTACTGAATTCTCCGAATAATCCAACAGGAGCAGTATTTACGCCCAAAGAGATTTCAGAAATTGTGGAAATAGCAGCAGAACATGATCTATGGATTGTTTCTGATGAAATATATGCACGTCTAAATTGGACGGACTACCCTCATGTATCTCCAGCAACATGCCCAGGAGGCAAAGAAAGAACATTGGTTGTCAACGGATGGTCAAAATCATGGGCAATGACTGGTATGCGCTTAGGTTTCCTTACCGGGCCTGAAAATGCAATGGAGGCTGCAATTAAATCTCAAGCAAACTCTGCATCACATGTACCAACTTTTATGATGGAGGCAGCAAAAGTCGCACTCTCTTGTGATGATGCTGTTGAGAAATTCAATTCAGAGTATCTGAAAAGAAGAGATTTAATGAGAAATGGGTTATCAGAAATCCCAGGATTAAGGGTAGGAGAACTAGAAGGGGCGTTTTATGCGTTTGTCGATGTGACCGGTACCGGAATGACAGATGTTGAGTTTGCAGATGGGGCTTTAAAAGCAGGCGTTCAATTAATTCCAGCCTCATTAATAACCGGAGGAGAGGGGTTTGTCAGAGTATCATATGCTGCTGATGAAAAAGTAATATTAGAAGGCCTAGAAAGATTAAAAAAATGGTTACTTCCTTAAGAGAATAAAAAGAAAAAAGAGGTGCAAAAATGGATTCGGCACATGGAAAACAAATCTGTGTAGATTACATCAAATGTAATTTTAGCGCGGAGAGAGATGGGGTTTGGATGTTAGAATTAATGCGGCAAGCAGTTAAAAATGCCAATGTTAGAGAAGTTCATTCACATGTTGAAGAGTTCACGGGAGTCCAAAGTCCTCCTGGTTTTGCGGCTGTAGTTTTGTTGGATGAAAGTCATGTAAGTGCACACTGTTATTATGAAAAAGGACTATTGGCAGTTGATGCTTTTACTTGTGGCGGCGGTGACCCAAACGAAATTATTACATTTATTCATGAAAGACTGATTAGTGAAATGAAAGAAATTAAAGAAATAAGTAAAAATGAGATTAAAAGATTTAGATATGGGCATATTAATGAGGGTTTGTAATGGAGATAAAGGATTTTATTGAACAGCATTACAAACATTTCAATGCAGGTACACTTGCAGAATGTTGTTCCTCCTTACGAAATTTTTTACAAAAGGATGGGAGAATGATGATTACTCTCGCGGGAGCTATGTCAACTGCTGAAATTGGGCGGTCTCTGGCTCCTGCCATTAGGGCTCAGAAAATTCATGCAATATGCTGTACTGGGGCGAATCTTGAAGAAGATTTATTCAATTTAGTTGCAAAATCATCTTATGAGAAAATTGATGATTGGAGGAGTTGGACGGCTGAGCAAGATAAGGAATTACAAAAAAGAGGTTTAAATCGAGTAACTGATGTTGCAATTCCAGAAGAAGAAGCAATTAGAAATATAGAGAAACCTTTGCTAAAACTCTGGAAAGATGCTGATGCAGCCGACGATAGAAGATTTCCACATGAATATTTGTACGATTTGTTGTTGCATGGAAATCTAAAATATGATGCAGATCCGAATGATTCATGGCTTTTGGCTGCTGCAGATGCGAATTTACCAATCTTTGTACCAGGATGGGAAGATTCTACCTTGGGTAATATCCTAACCGCTAGAGTAATCGATTGTACTTTATCATCACCAGACATTGTACTGGGGGGTTTGCATGCTATGCAAGCATTAGCCGATTGGTATCGTGAAGATAACTCTCCAACCGGAATATTACAAGTAGGTGGAGGCATTGCAGGAGATTTTGCAATATGTGTGGTTCCAATGTTAAGACAAGATGTCGGCCTAGATATTGATATGTGGTCTTGGTTCGCTCAAATATCTGAGTCCAGTACATCATATGGTGGTTATTCTGGAGCCACCCCTAATGAAAAAATCAGTTGGGAAAAAATAGACACAGATACTCCGAAATTTGTAATTGAATCGGATGCTACTATTGTTCTACCGCTAATATTAGCATCGCTAGAATAATTCACTATACTTTTCACAGAGTTCACTTATTCTTAGTAATTGATTGTATTTTGATGTTCTATCGCTTCTAGCTGGTGCGCCGGTTTTAATCTGGCCAGCATTGACACCTACTGAAATATCAGCAATTATATTATCTGATGTTTCACCAGATCTATGAGAGATTATAATTCCGAAACCTGCTTGGCGGGCCATTTCAATTACTTGCAATGTTTCCGTTACTGTTCCAATTTGATTTAATTTAATCAATATAGCATTAGAAGCAAATTCATCAATTCCTCTTTGAAGGCGTGATGGATTTGTGACATACAAATCATCTCCTACAATTTGGACCCTTTTGCCCTCTCTCTTGGTAAATTCCACCCAAGAGTTCCAATCGTCCTCGCCAAAAGGATCTTCCAAAGAAACAATGGGATAATTATCCAACCAAGAAGAATATAATGCGCCTAATTCATTTCCGTCAATAATTCTGCCATCAATATGATAATTGGATCCGTCAAAAAATTCTTGTGCTGCGACATCTAATGCGATCGACACCTGAATTCCGGGGGAATAACCTGCTTTCTCGATAGCTCCAACGAGATACCTGAGGCCTTCTTCATTGCGTGGTAGATTGGGTGCGAAACCCCCTTCATCGCCCACACCCGTAAGTAAGCCTTCTTCCTTTAATATTGACTTTAGTGCATGATATATTTCGACCCCCGCACGAAATGCGTTGGAGAAATTAGCAAACCCGTGTGGTACGACCATAAATTCCTGTACATCTACATTTGAAGCAGCATGAGCCCCTCCATTTAGAATGTTCATTAATGGGACCGGGAGGCTAGGTTCTTGGTTTACAGACATATACGACCAAAGGGGGGTTTTGGCTATCTTTGAAGCCGCCTTAATTGTAGACATAGACACCCCTAATATTGCATTAGCACCTAAATTTTCTTTATTTTTAGACCCATCTAAAGTTAGCATCGATGCGTCTATTTCCTTCTGATTAGAGACTGCTAATCCAATTAATAAATTTTTAATTTTCGAATTGACGTTATCAACAGCCTGTGTCACCCCTTTCCCCGACCAATCATCAGAATTATCTCTTAATTCTACTGCCTCATGACTTCCTGTACTTGCACCTGAAGGGACTGCAGCCCGGCCCAAAAGAATACCATCAACAAAACAATCTACTTCTACTGTTGGATTTCCTCGTGAATCAATGATTGTTCGAGCTTTGAGGTCGGTAATAATGCCGCTCATTGATTGGCCCACCCGCATTAATGGTCTGAATGTTGCGATGGGGCTCCTAGGTATTTAGCCAACTTAACCAACGGGCTATTTTATTTTGAACCATAGGAATCTCCATTTCTGAACGAGAAATTTCTTCCCAACAAAGTTGTTCCTCGGATGGTGAGATTGAAAACAACTCTGCCTTGAATATAACACCGTCGGCAGTAATAGGCAGGTTTCTTTTATCATCAATAAAACAATGTAAAAGGTGTTTTGGATAGTGATGCATTCTACCTGAATTAGGACAACACATCATAACACTCTTTTCTAAGAACAATAATGAGCACCCTGTTGCTTCATCGATATCGTGGCCTATTAATCTACAATTAACAAGAAGAGCCGCTACATCAATATTATACCATTCAGATTTAGCTAGTGGTAAATTAAGGTTTGAAACATCGTCTAAGTACTCTTGAACGCGGAGATGCGCCATCGCCTCATCTCCCGACATGTTTGTTCAGAAATCAGCAACCCATTTCAATGCAACTTAAGTTGGGTTTGGGTTTTAATGCAATGTTAGTTACCTGAAAACGGAAAGAAAATAGGTTGAGGATATGCTCAAAATAACGCAAAGAATCAAAAAGGGTTCACTTTGCGGAACAAACATGGTAGAAGTAGATTCACTTGATAGAGCGATTTTGGCTTTTCTCCGAGATTCGGGAAGAGCTCCTTTTGTGGATATTGCAAAAAATGTAAATGTAACTGAGAGGACAGTAAGGAATAGAATGAAAAAAATGGAAGATAGTGGAGTAATTCGAGGATATACCATTAGAGAGGCAGGTATTGGATTAACCGCTTTAATTCGCCTTAAAGTCGGCTCGGGTGTTGAAATTGGAAGCTTGGCTGGAGAGTATTCAGGTTGGGCTGGAGTTGAGTGCATGTACGAAATTAGTGGGGACGCAGATTTAGTTGCGGTTGTCCATGTGGACGATACTGTATCATTAAGAAATTTACTAGATCGAATGTGGTTAGCTGCACCAGGAGAGATTACATCGACCCAAACAGAATTAGTATTGGAGCAATATTAATTATTTAGTCATTTTATAGCAAAAATATTTTAATTTTTTATTCCTAAATGCTTCATATACAGGAGTTCCTTGTACTCCCGCAAAGGTCTCAAAACTACGGCGAATTGTTTTCGGGACTAGTTCGTGAATTCTTTCCTTCTTAGCATCATTTATTGAATCTAAGGCTTGCAATACCTCGTTTGTTATTTCTCTCTTTGAAACTATTTTAAATCCGCTATCTAAAAATATTTGATTTGTTAATTTCATAGCGTTCTCATCGCGAAAGTCGGTCCAACAGAAACTCCCCCCCTCTCGTAAAACTCGAAATACTTCTTTAGCGAACTTAAACTGATTCCCATAACAATGAGAAGATTCGACATTGTAAACGACATCAAAACTAGAATCAGAGAAAGGTAAATCTTCCGCGTTTCCTTCAATGAAGTTAAGATTTTTTTGTCCTTGGTACCAATTATTAGAAAGAGAAACTGCTTCATTAGAGAAATCTACTCCAATTAAAGATGATGGTGACATTGACCTTGCTATCCAACTTGCTCCCCCGCCTCGTCCGGAACCTATTTCAAGTACTGCTTTATTGTTTAATTTCGTGTCTCTAATATTCATATGGTACAATTGGATAAAAAGACGATGGGGTTCATCATGCGAATCTAAAATAGGAGGTTGGTCGTCAATATAACCATAATTCATAAATCTGAAATCTTTCTTATCGTGTGCTTTCGATAATTTCTGATACCACCATTTCCACAACTTATTTTGTAATGAAGAGGGAGATAATTTCAGAGATATTGCAAAAATTCTAGCGGGAATTCCCATTGACATTGATACACCTAAATTTTCCACTTAACAGAACAACCAATACTCACCGTTCTTTCTTGGGAAATTGGTTCACCGGCAATGAGTGAGTCGATTGCATCCGAAAGATCTGTAGTTGTTGCATGGGATGGGTCTCTTGGTGAATCATCAAGACGGCCTCTGTAAACTACAATACCGGATGAATTAACAAGATAAAATTCGGGAGTTCTCTCGGCGCCGTAAATTGTAGCAATAGATTGGTCTGCATCATGTAAATAATGATAAGACATTCTTTTGGAAGCTCTTTTTATCATATTTTCCCATGAATCCGATTCGTAGTTAACTGGATCGTTAGAATTAATACCCACAAAGCCAATATTATTCTCTCTAGCTTTCAAAGCCATTTCCTCTATTCTAGATTCGGAACCTACAACATAAGGGCAATGATTGCAAGTGAAGAGAATTATTATGCCATTACTACCTATGTCGTCTAAAAGAGAAATGTTTGTGTCTAAATCGCCGTCCATTCTCGGGTTAGCATTTGGTAAGTTAAATGGCGGTGCTTTTTGACCAGGCTCAATCCCATTGGAGGTTGTCATACCAAACGCTGACGTAATATAGTGTTCAATCCTTTGGAGGTATCTTCACCTTGAGAAGCTCTTGTCGGTCAGAAGATTCCTGTAATCTTCTTCTTGCTAAACGATGTTCGGGGTCTATGTCGAGGACTTTTCTCCACGCTATGACTGCAGTATTTGGGTTGCCTCCTTCATGTGAAATAGCAGCAATTCTCAGGCGCGCATCGATATGTTTCGAATCGTGCTTTGCTGCTGCTTCAAAATCTGACTTTGCTTCATCTACTCTTCCAAAATCAAGGTATAGTAGCCCTCTTTGATACCATGCATCTGAATGTGAAGGATCATATCTTATTGCATCATTTAATGGCTTCTCTGCTTGCTCAGCTTTACCCATAGCAATCATACAGGTCCCTAGATGAACAAGCCCCATAATATGCTCCGGATCACGAGCAAGAAGGTTTCTTAATTCAAGTTCGGCCTCTACCCAATCTCCAAGATTCATTAAAATCTCAGAACGCCTTTGCCTTACTAAATTCAATTCCGGAACTTGTTCGACAAGAAGATTTGCATCGTCAAGAGCGGTGACCAAATCGTTTGCTAATAATGCTGCAGAACACCTATTTAACCTTGCACGTACATGATTTGTTTGCATTAAAAGTACCTTAGAGAAAAAGGATTGAGCTTCAATAAATCGTCCTTGTTTTGCCGCTATTATTCCCCGAATAAAGGGTATTGAAGGATGATCTTGGAGATTCGTTGATGCTTCGGAAACTAACGCATTGGCTTGATCCAATTTACCTGTCTCTAAACATAGATGAGCTTCTTCTAAAGATATTGAGGGATGATTTGGAATTAATCTTCTAGCCCTCACCAAAGCAACCTCAGCTTCTTTGAGAGAACCTTGGTATCTTAGAGCGCGAGAACGCCCTAACCAAGCGAGGCCGGACTCTCTGTCTTTCTCTATTGCTAAATCGAAAGAAATTGTTGCATCTAGTAAAATAATATGATCGTGAGTGCCGGTCCTATCTCTATACTCATCGGCGGCCAATAGATGTAATCTGCCTTCCATAATATGTAATGAGGCGTTTTCCCAAGCCTCTGGAGGTGCTTCTTGTAACACTTTAGCGGCCCATTCAATAGCACCTGCACGAAATAAAACTAAACTCAAACGACCTCGGGCTTCTGCATCGGAAGGGTTTGTTTCTAACCATTCTTCTAATACTGCCCTTGCAGAATCTAGTTTTCCCTCGTTTTCAAGTATTTCGCTTTCTAATACTACAGTATATTCTCCTAAAGCGGTTGCACGCCGGACTGCTTGGAGCGCTTCCTTGGATCTGTCTTCCCCTGCAGCCAACAATCTTGCTTTCAGTAACCAGGCTTCGGAGTTTGTAGCATCTACATATAATGCCTTTTCAATAGACTCTATAGCAACGCCAATTTCTCCTAAGAGGAATAATTTCGAAGATTTAGCAACCCACCCTTCAGAGGTTGATGGTTCCTTCAAATGGGGATTGATTTCATTTTGTACATTGCTTGCTCTACCTGCAATATTATTCAGATTTGTTTGGTTTTCAGATATTTTAAAATCCTCCCCTAAGGCTTCTAATCGCCTAATATTACGGTTTAATCGTATATCTTCACTTCCTGATAATAAAATAGCTTGCTCTTTCAATACCTCTATGTCATCAGGATTGATTGCTAAAAGGCGTTCTAGAGTTCGATCAAGGGTATCAAAATCGCCTTCATCTCTCTGAATAGAAGCTAGTGAATAAAGGACAGAAGGGCCCTCTGGAGAAAGTGTATGTGCTCTCCGGTAAAAATCCGATGCCCTGTCTGATTTTCCTGATTCATGAAATAGTTCACCAAGACATCTTTGTTCTTCGCCGTTTAATTCTAAATCTTCAGATTTCATTTCTGCTTCTGTAAGAATTGCATCCAATCGAAGAACGAGAGGGATGATTCCAGGGAGGATATTCTCTCGGCTCTCGTTTTCAGAGTCACTTTGATAGTTGGAGAGAATTGAACGGGCTGCATGGGTGGCTATAGCACATGATTCGCTTGAACTGATAGTTACATCCTGTTCAAATAATAATGACTCAGCGGACTCTAATGATTTGTGAACAGAAAGTAGTTCATGAACTTCGGGCGTCTCTCCAAGTATTGTGTCGACTCCCCGGGAAAGTAAATCTAAGCGATTAGATGTGCTAGCAAGGTTTCCTTGCAAATTTCCAAGTTTAATCTGCATTTGTTCCCTTTGTTTCAGAACAGATTGGTGCCTTAACCATAAAGTGGCTAAAGCAATACCAAACAACCCGTACAACGCAAGAATTGTTGTCGTCGACTGTTCCATCCGTCTGGAGCGGGAATGAAAGACTTTTGATGGCTTCTACCGTTGGCAAGGCTTCCATAGCAATTTCTCAGGAAAATTTCCTGCGCCGAAAGCGTAGTAAAAATTACAATTGTTTCAGAGATTCGAAGATGAGTAGGCTTGTACGCCTGCTTTACGAGTTACCGTTCCAACAGATGTGCCCATTACATTTTCAATACCTGCACCTGACGCTAAAGTAAATATTCTATCAGTTACTTTTCCAGAGAATACTAAACCAATTGCACCCTCCGATTCTGCTAATTTAGCTTCAAGAGAGCTAGCACCAATTGGTTCACTTCCTGAACCGTCTGCATTAACTATTACTGCTTGGTTACGTTTTAGACCTTCTAACATATCTACCCATACTTTGACTTCCTCTGGAGCCTCTAGGACTTCTGCGCCTCTTCCAACAGCAGCATCATCTTCTTTAGCTAATTCCGCTTGAATCTTTGAAACGATTTTGTTAGCTTTTTCTTTTTGGGTTAAACATTTTGTAATTACTTTTCCTTCAAGATGTTCGACTTCTCTACTCGATGGAGCTAGGGCGACATGGGTTAATGTTTTTCCTAATTTACCGCTAAGCTCCATCAACAAAAGACGGCCTCCTCGATCACCATCTACGAATGCTATAACTGTTGTTTTCGATTTAGCTAATTCCACGAGTTCGTCTTGTATTCCCGAACCCATTGTTGCTATTGCGTTTTTAATTCCGAATTTTAATAAATTCCTAACATCATTTCTACCTTCTACAATTATTATTGCATCACTATCTGAAACACTTGGTCCTGCTGTCATGCCAGAAATATCCTTCTCTGTATCTAAAGTTAAGACTGCGCGAACCTCATCAAGTATATTCTTAGACTCATCTTGGCCAGAATTGACCATATTCAAAAGTAGAGTTTTAGCACGGTCAATGACATTGTCTCTCTTTGCAGAACGGATGTTTTCGATTCCTGTAACTTTAATCACTGCTTTGCAGGGACCGATTCTATCAATTGTTTCAAGGGCTGCACCGATAACTGCGGTACTGACTTGATCAATTGAAGAAGAAAGTGAGATCTTACCTTGTACCTTCCCTTTGTGTGTATCGAGGTCAACATCGACATGGCCTATACGGCCAGTGCGTTGTAATTTTCTTAGTTGTAACTGGTCGCCAAGAAGTCCTTCGGTTTGGCCAAATATGGCTCCTACGACGTCTTTTCTGGCGACGGTGCCGTCACAACGTATTGTTGCATGTATGATATATTTTCCTTGTGTGTTTGACATATTAATTCCTTTCCGGTTTTCGGCCCAACTAGAGGGCTTCACTCCCTAATTGCCGTGATGGCTTCCGGGTTGGATGGGCGCAAAATGCCCGCGAGTGTGGCTGATTACCAACCTATACGGGAGGTTATACCCTTCATGAAGCCTCCTATCAACTGAAATTTACTTTTTTTGGTTTTCGCCCCCAATGGTAGGGATTAAGTCATAGGACTATGAACGAAGTTCATGGTTGAGCCTTCCTCTGATAGGAGAGCCGTTTTTCGAGGAGTTGTCAGTTTAGCACTTCATGATGGAAACCTTACTTTTGGTGAAAAAAGGTTAATCACGAAACTTGCAAGAGCTCTGAGGCTAAATGATAATGATCCGAAAATGATTTATGATGCTGTTATTCAAGAAAAAATATTAGAAAAGGGAGTGTCGTTGAGCAATAGTGAGAAACTTTCAGCCTATGAGCAAGTGTTAGAAACTTTCCTAATTCATACGAATAGGGCGGATGATGAATTACGAATAATTGCTTACTTAAGGCGCGCATTTGAGATTAGTGATTCCGAACACCGTGCTATTCTTAGAAGTCTGGACAGACAATTGGAAGAAATCGTACACCGTAATGTCAAAGAGAATATTAGATATGAAATGAAAGAAACCATGGAAAGACTTGCGGAAATTCTTGAGAGCATTCGAATTCAAAAATGAGTGATGATGGATGACATCTAAAAATCTTGATGATTTTTTATCTAAGCAGAATCTACGTGTGCATTCTTCTGATAGAAAATTGGCTAATTTGGTAAGAAATGCATATCCAATAGGTGTACCGGCATTAATTATGAAATCTAGTACGGATAGAATGATGGTTTCTTCGGGGTATTCATTTATTTTAGGCACTCCGGATGAACTTTTGAGAAATTTGGCGTCGTGGTTGATTACAAATGCAGGCAGTACTCATAGAGTTTTATTGAAATTAATAGATAGATTATGGAAAAGACACGGACGAGAAGATGTGGCTTTGGCTGCAATACTCCTCTCAAATCTTGACCACAAAGGAATGAATACAGATCCTTGGAATATACTTGGACAATCTATACACCCCATGGAATCTGTGGATTCCCTATTATTGAATATAGAAGAATTGTTTCGTGCAAAGCGTGAACCTCCAAGCGAAGAACAGATATTTAATTGGTTGGGAGGGAGAAAAATAGAACAACATATGTCTCTAATGATTGTTTACTCGGCAACACTTCATGAATACAAATTTTCGAAGAACCTGATTAATGCAATTATTGCAATAGAAATCCCCGAAGGAGACTCCTTGCTAACTAGAATAAAAGACAGAATAATATCTCTTGAAGCGTAGTACTGATTGCTGATGATGGTTTCGGAAGGCTATGGTGGAGCGGCTACTACCTTCTGACGACCCTATCGCAGAAGAGGTTCTTGAATGGACTATTAAGCGAGATTCTAAAGATATTACACAACTAATGCGATGGATGGAAACAGCAGAAGTGAGGAGAGATAGGCAGGTTTTATTGAATAGAGCTATGGATTTAATGGATGAGCTCCAATATGCACTAAATCGATTAAGTGAATTAAGGTGAAAGTGTGCGATCTTTGCTTCTTGCTGGAGGAAAATCGGCACGAATGGGCCAAGATAAAGCGTTGATTGAAGTAGATGGTTTACCTATGATAACAAGAGTAATCAAGGCATTGGCTAGTGCTGGAAAAGAACCGATCAGGATAGCAGTCTCAAGTCCTGAAAAGATGGAAGATTATGCTGCTGTTATAGATCCTAAGTATGATATTGAATGGGTGCTCGATTCTATACCACATGCAGGTCCCGTTGATGCGATTATTGAAAATTTGAATGACCCGTTTTGTTTACAAGAAGAAAGTATTCAACTGGCAACTGTAGATGTGCCTTGGATAAACGAGGAAGTATTCACTAGTTTGGAAAAATCCATGGCAAAAAATGATATGGCGATTATTCCAACTGATGGTCAGATTCTGCATCCTTTAATCGCCTTAGTAAGGCCCAAAATATTGAAAGAACGATTAAGAAATTGGAATGCTGAATCTCTCAAAGAGGTGTTATTGAAAGGTCCGCACACACTCCTGATGGTCAATCGCACCCTAATTAAAAACATAAATTCCCCGAAAGATTTGTAATGCAGGGGACAACTATAAGAACGGAAAGAATTGCAGTTCATAATGCGGTCACTGAGCCGCGAAGAGAGAGATTATATGGGAATAGCCGAAATAATGAAATTTGACGACAGCGTAAGAATGACAAGAATGAACTGGTGGATGACAGTAATTGGACTAATGGTGCTACAAATGGTAGCAGGTATAGTAATGTTCATAGTTGCAGCACCAGAGATTGCTGGCACATTACTCACGCTAGTAGTAGTGTGGGTAAATCTTGGTGTTTCCGTTGGTAGACTCCGAGATCGTGGTTACACAGAGGTTATGGAATTTGCATTAAGACTCATAATCTTCCCATGGGGATTCGTTGAGTGCGGATTCCTTGCTGGCCCAGAACCCGCTGATGAATAATAAATACTGTCTGTTGAATTAAGATAGTTTCTGAATAACGTAAACCGATACGTTGGAGAGAACCTCCGGCGTATCGGCTTTTTTTATTTTACAAATATCGAAAAATAATTTCTCAGATGTTGTGTACTAAGAAGTATAAACAGATAGACAAGACAGAGAACCGTCTGCTTGCATTATTGGAGCCATGTCAACCGACATTAGTCTAAAGCCCTCATTTTGAAGTATGTTTTTTGTTTTGGGAAATCCTGCTGCAATGATTAAACGATCTTGCGAATATCCAATTGTGTTGGAAGCGTAACTTTCTTGGTTTGGAATCCAAAGTATTTCTTCGGCAAAATTTGAAATTTGACTTTCTTTAAGGTGACCTTCTGCTGCAATTATAGTACCCTCTCTCGGCGCGGAGCACACAGTTGTTAGGTGTAAAGTAGTACTAGGAACTTCAATGAATTCAACATCGTAACCATCTTTCTTTACATAAGACGCAAGAAAATCTCCACCCTCCTTGTTAGTACGTGTTGATCGCCCTATCAAATATCTATCATCAAAAAATACTACGTCGCCACCATCTAAAATCGCTCCTTTTGGCATTTGGATGATTTCCGCAAACTCCCTCATGTGTTCTAGAACTGCTTTTTGTTCACCTTCCCTAGATGGGTGGCCCATGTTTGGAATAATGGCTTTGCCGTCAATCATTACTGCAGCATCTTCAACAAAGCAGCTATCTGGAAAATCTGTTAATTCGGGGAGAACTGTAACTTCAGTTCCGTGTGCTCGAAGAGCTGTTACATATGTATTATGAGAGGCAACTGCATCCTCATAGTTTGGTGCTTTTGTTCCAAAATAACTGGATAAAGCATTGCTGTAATTAGAAGAGATGCTTCTGACAATTGCAGATTTTCTACTTCTGTCATATGCACCAGGCATACTCGTCCGTCCTACCCTTTGTTCATAATGCTTCGGAATACGGAGATAGTTTTCCTGAATAAGGAATCATTTTTACCTCAAAACAGAAATTCTTGAGAATTGCTATACCTCTCATTCATGAACGGCCTCGGTTGCCGAGATTTATGGAAGACTTGTTACCGGCTACTGGAAATGATGGGAAGAAAGTTAGCCCTGTGCTTCCATCTGATAAGAAAAACTACCTGATAGACATAGATGGAACTATTGGAGAGGACATACCCAACGAAGAGCCAGAAAGAATGGTTACTGCTGAAGCCTATCCTGATGCTATTGAAACAATCAATCTATGGTTTTTGGAGGGGCATCATATTTGTTTCTTTACTGCTCGAACAGAAGAACATCGATCGGTTACAGAGACTTGGTTACGAGAGAAGGGGTTCCAATATCATACACTCCTGATGGGTAAACCACGTGGAGGAAATTATCATTGGATAGATAATCACGTTGTAAGAGCGACACGTTATACTTCCAAATTCACAGACTTGGTTAAGCGTAACGTAGAGATTGAAGTATTCGATGATGAATAGCTTCAATCGTCTCTAC
>TARA_B110001454_G_scaffold18594_1_pt1 | contig 14093 bp, 13 predicted proteins | sample TARA_B110001454 | Tara Oceans TARA_B110001454 (sample SAMEA4397004) | marine metagenome | biome: Polar Biome; feature: [MES] marine water layer (ENVO:01000295) within the mesopelagic zone...; material: water (ENVO:00002006), including particulate matter (ENVO:01000060) such as...... | reverse complement strand
GTTACCAGCCCCGGAATCTGAATTAAAGAAGATCTCCTAGAAGCCGAACTAAAGCGGAAGACCCACCTATCGCTAAACACCAAGCCGTCGTCCAGCATTATGCAGCCTTTGGTAACGCCAGCTGAACGGTCATTGCTGCCAGATATCCCGGTGCGTCAGCCTGCATTGCCGCCCACCGTTGGCTTGGTACCCACTGCACAGTGCAGACCTGATGCAAATAGGAAGCTACCATCGTCGATCGCGGTCGATTTAGCCGCTATCCATGCCTGCGTCTCAGTCTCATTGAACTGGGCGAGGAAATAAGATTCTCGATACGCCCACGCAGCACCCTGAGGATCTCGCAGGGTCAGATAGTGGGGAAAGAAACGTAGATCCTCTAGCCCATTGGACAGGAATCGACGGTACAGACTGGCATCCGCGCACCCGTACTCGGTGACCGATTGATAAGGCATCAGCACTCGTTCCAAAATAGATGCATCCACTGGTATGGTACACACATTGCCCATATCAATGGCCCGAACGACAACACCGACCCGACCCCCGGGATTAACTACCCGAACCATCTCCTTGAGCATGCGGTCGGCATCACACTCCTCCATCACCGTCGAGGCAAACGCAATGTCGAACTCGCCGTCAACGAACGGCAGCCGCTCCGCGTCTGCCTTCAGAAAAACCAACTCGCCGAGCCCTTCCTGATCCGCCAGCACACGCGCTTCAGCGAGAAAGTACTGATTCAGATCGGTGGCAGTTATCGGATTGTGTCGCTGAGTCCGGTGGGCGATCCAACGCGTCAGCACCCCAGTTCCACAGCCAATGTCCAGGATACTCTGCCCTGGCTCCAGATTTAGTTCGTCAAACACAGCCCCCACGGCCCGCTGATAGCCGGGCTCGGAACCACGGGACTCAAGCATCGCAACCATACCCAGGTGAGCACCGCCGAGTATGATCACCCGAAACGTCCTGGCGAGTATGTCGACAGCAGATCGCCACTGTGTGGGGGAAAGGAGCAGCGGGAGTAACACCAACGCTTCACCAGACCCGTAAGCATGGAACGAGATCCCTTCTATCTCTGCGACTACTTCATCTTGAGCTGGCAGAATCGTGACTCCACCCTCGCCCTCGCGCCTTACCAGCGCGTCGACAACAGCATCTGTGTTTTCCTGGACCACATCGGTCCATGTGGTGGTATGGTAGTCATCGAAACGCAGCAGTCGGGCATCGGGCAGCGATGGTGCACCCTGCCGGACCACCTTCGATGGCAGGCCGTCACTGCCGGTGATGAGCGTCAGCCGATTCCCCAACTCGGCCAACGAACTGCTTTCCAACCGATTTGGATTGACCAGGGTAAGACTGGCGACTCGCTGCTCTGTGGTATCCATCAGCGGCAAGATTTCACTGGCAAGCCCAGCTGCAAAATGGGCGCGCGTGATACCCAGGTGATCTAGAACAGCCGCTATCCGACGGTGCGGCGGCATCAGTTCCCCTCGACGGTTAAGCGCTCGAATAAGTCGATTTCTGCTTCTTCTGTTTGAGCAACTGCGTCATAACGCGCTGCCGCTATATCGACACAGGTCTCGATATCTTCCTCTAATAGATACTTTTGCGAGACCAATTTTCGGGCAACCTCTCTGATGCTATTCATATAGTCTTCACGCCCTAGGTAGCGTTCGCAGACAGCTTTCCGGGGGTCTTTACGAGCCGACACTCCGAATGGAAATGCGATGCTAGAGCCCAGGTACTCGAGAATCTGACCTGCGCCACCTGAATCAGAGCGCCTTAGATTGAACCCAGTATGCGTCGCAATCGGGACAGTCACATCGGGCATTGGAATGCCGCCGATCTCGTTGCCCTCACTGTCGAGTGCAGAGACAAGACAAGGATAAGGCTCACCCACGGGTTCAGCAGGGAAATCTCCAATACCCTGGGCCGAACGTGGCCCCAGATCGAGTGGCCACAGCACAGGCAGCCGCGCCTGGTCCGGCTGTCCAATCGGAATGGATAACAGTGACCGCAGAACCTCGGCACGATCTGTACCCGTCTGGTCGCGCAGTCGGGGGAACGCGCTAGCAGGCGGTTCCACACCGGTCATGACCCAGGACATGAAATGGGTGAGCAGAGCCCGGAACAACGGTCGGTAATCAATGACATTAAACCAATTCGTCCCATGGCTCCCGAACATACTCTGGTTGGTAAAGGGCAAGTCACCCGATCCGTGCTGTGTGCTTGAAAACAGGTAACGTCGCACCTCGGCGGGGAGCTCGATATCCTGGCCAGACACGACGCTTAGGTGTGTCAAGGATGCATCGCCTCGCCAATATTCGGACGATGTATCGGTATACATAATTTTAGGTAGAACCTTCCGCTCGCGCAGACTATCCAGCAACCCAGCAGTCTGACCAGTCTGTGGATCGGTCTGCGGTTCATCCGCAAACGGGAACAAATGTCCAAAGCCAGGAGTAGGCTGTACTGATGGCTGTCCGTAACGATGGTTGAACTCGCCGCGTCGTGCCCCCGCGACGTGAGGAAACATGCCATCAAAAACCTGTCGATCCGCCTCATCAATATTTAAACCAAGGTGCATCAACGTGCGCAGGAACCGACCGCACTGTGACACACCGTGCGCAATCGTATGTGTCACTACATCATGAGTAGGTGAATCGGAATCATACCGGGCGAACGAGCCAAAATCGCGAAACGCTAACAGGCCTGACCCGACGACAGGGCACTGGCTGGGCGTGTAGAACAGGTCATAGATTCGGCCGGCCTCAAATCCACCATCCAAGTTGACCTGAGTTGCCGGACTGCTGTCGTCAGCTGCCAGGAAACACCATCGGGATCTTTCGATAGGCTCGGGTTCGTCCCAGAGATAGTCCCGAACCATCAAGCGGGCGGACGGATCGTCTGACTGGAACGGGGGGATTGGGGTGTGATTGCCGACAGCCCCCACGTGCTGGTCGGTCAGTTCAAACACGTCAGTCGGCACGTCAGGCTGGATTCGAAGCTGCATCTCGCTGGGCGCATCCAGTCTAGACGGTGAAACCATAGGTGCTCGGAGTCCCAAACGATGGGAACATCTGGGTACATCCCATTGCCAGCCAACAAAAGCGATAGACCAGCCATGGCGCATCAGAAAACCATCTCCAGGCTCGATGACATCTGAAGGAATCTGATCAAAAGGTGCTCGATTAAAAGAACCCAGTGCGAGCGGGTAACCACGATTCGGCGCTTCAAGCAACAGTGCCCCGTTAGCCTTGGCCTTGTTAACAGGCAGCAGCAGGGTCACGTCTCCATCGAAACAGACCTGGCCATTTTCATTGGTCTCAGCAAGATGCAGGTCCGTAATGCCGAAGTTGGCTGGGTGACTGGGGTCAACAGCATAGCGCGCGACAGCATCGATACGCTGGTAGGCACCAGTCTCGCCGAATGTCGCGCCGTCCAAATATGGCTCACTTCGCACCAAGTCAAACCCAATCACCGGCATGGTCGGTCCTTTATCTCACCATCTGCGCCAGTCACTGAATAGCGTCGACAGTCTATTGCGCTCCAACAATCGTTTGAATCAACAGGGTAGTTCAAGTTGCCGCAAGACGGCAAGTACGGTTCGATGATTTAGGAGGGTATCCAAAAAAGCAGGAGAAATCTGTAACATCTACCTCTACGATCACTACGCCGTTCACGATCCGGATAAACGATAAATTAGTCAGTCGGATGTTGCGAGCGCTCCCCAAACTTTGACACGGTGGGGTTGAATCAAAAAAAGCGCTCGCGATTCGGGTACCGAACGTCCATTCCAGCGTTTCTCCATGTGGACACCGTACTTGTCGATGAACCGAGCGCCGACCCGACTACGATCGGATTCGCTGGAAAGAAACGTCACGCTCCCCTGCACGATGATGCACGCAATACTGCCGCCACTTCCCGTCTCAATAACAAAACCGACGCGCGGGTCTCGACGCATGTTCCTAACCTTCATGTCATCAGCTTGACTCACCAGTGCAAACCCATCGCTGTCATGAATAAACCACATGGGCATAGCGAGTGGGCTACCATCCGGATTCGACGTGGCCAACACACCAATTTCTTTCCCGGTTAGGTAATTCTGAACAAGCTTCGAGGCGAACTCGGTTTCCTTCATCGCTGTCTCCTTATCGATCAATCGGTGGAGAACCCAGCATCTTTCGGGACATCATCTTCAGGCCAGCTGTGTTGCCACATGTGATGCTCGTAGACTTTTTCTCCGCGAAGATAAAACAGCTCTGCCCCGCGTTCGAGAATACACTGGCCGGTCTCTGGGTGGGTGTAACGGCTTTCCCAGGTGCCGGCGATGCAGTTACCGTGGTGGCCGCGGTAGGTCTTGGTAATCGATAGGTCACGCGCATACTCGAACCAGCGACTCGGCCAGTTCCGCAGGCGCTCACCCGTGTGTGATTGCCCCTGACCATAGTAGACCACGGCGTCTTCCGTATAACCCGCCGCCGCCATTGCGCCATCACGGGCCTGCCAAATCTTCTCTACTTCGCGGATGAAGGCTATTGGATCAACCGACAGCACACGTTCTTTGTTGTTGTCGTCATCAGAAATTTTCATATCGTTATATTAAACCCAAACCACAAACAAACTATTAATTTCTATATGCCCTTTGCAAAATCAATCGGTCGATTCGTGATGTACTGCGGCACAGTCGACGAGCGTATCAGCCCCTTCGTCCAGCCTTCACTGCAACCGGGTGCAGACTAGCCTTAGCGCTTGGACGCACATCCATCCGAGCGAACCACGCGCTGATATTCCCCAGACCAGGATCTACACTCTGGCCAACCCCGGCAACAAAGTCTGTGCAGCAGTAGAGTACGAGGTCGGCAATCGTCAGGCGATCGCAGCACACGTATTCCCGGCCTTCCATCAGCACATCCAACCAGGCGAGACCATCCTGCGCGATTACTTTTAGGCCGTCCGCGGCCTCCGGCAGGCAGCGCATCCGGTCTTTGAACCGCTCCAGCCCCTCGGAATAACGAAATCCGTTGTACATGTTTTCCGTAATTTTCTGCTCAACTCGACGTGTCCACATTCGCGTTTCCGCCCGCTCCTGGGCAGTGCTCCCGATCAAGGCAGGAGTGGGATGCAATTCCTCCAAGTACTCGCAAATCACTACCGTCTCTGCCAATAACGAGCCATCATCGAGTTCCAGGGCCGGCATCTGTCCACCGGGATTCTTGTCGGTATACGGAGATTTGCGGTTCTCTGCTCCCAGAATATCGTACTCCAGGGATTCCAACTCAATCCCTTTTTCGATCATGAACATACGCACCATGCGTGGATTAGGTCCCATCGAATTAAGTAGTTTCATTCATTTCCCTCCTTTGGGCATGCCTACTCTTACAACGATACTACTCGGGTGTCTGCAGAGAGTATAAGAAATTGCAAATAGGCGTGGGCCGCCCGGCTCGCGACGTTACCGGCACCTGCCAGAAGCTGGCTATATGAGTCACCTTCAGTCGAGTTTACTTCAAGCTAAACTAAGAGGATTGTGATGAATCATAATAGTGACACGAGTATCTTTGTCGAAACAGGTAACCCGCTATTGAAACACTCTATTCTTAGAACTATTGCAATCGGCCTTAGTTTATTCACTTTCACATCGGCTCAAGCCAGCGAAGGAACCGTTACTTTTGAAGTTCTCACGCCAGAGACTGCACTGCAAGCAGCTCAAGCGGCACTAGAGAACTGCAGAGCATCGGGTTATCAGGTGGCCGTCGCGATCGTAGACCGTTTCGGTGGTATCCAGGTGGTATTACGTGATCAGCTTGCCGCACCACGTACTGTGGATACAGCGGTTGGGAAAGCCCGGACTGCAGCTGGCTTCAGGACGAACACGACTGACATCGTGTCAGTTACTGCCGAAGGAACACCCCAAGCCGGGATTCGCAACCTGCCCGGTGTCATCGTAATCGGAGGTGGCATGTTCATAGAAGCAGCGGGATCTCTGGTCGGCGGAATTGGCGTATCAGGCGCACCCGGCCCGCATCTCGATGATATTTGTGCACAGGCCGGAATTGACAATATAGAAAACCTTTTGGAATTTTGAATTGTGCTGAAGACAACCTCTATCGATAGTTGCATTCACACTGGCAACTATGAAGATACTGAATTCTTAAATTTGCTACTAACCATGAACTGTTGTGCCCGCACATCGGACTGACATTGTTAAAAAAATAGGGCTGCCAGAGGACGGTAGCCCCAAAACTAAATCACCCCTCGGAGGAGGAAGGTGTGAGCAAACAAATGTAGAACTCACACTGAACTCACCCTGTTTTGAGTTCAATTGAATGATACCCATAATCCGATCATGACTCGTCGGGCGCAGCCGACCTGAAGAGAATGTTTTGCTCACATAGTGGAGCGCCATAGGACGTGATGCTTGGGCCTAGCGCCAGAGAGGAGGATTCGCCATAGAGGGTCGGCGTTATAGAGAAAGCCTCCTGATACTATTTGGTTTGACCATTGATATACCCTTTGATGCGACAAGGTTACTTATGGCCCGATAACCTCAAGACTAGATATCTCGTAAAGGGTTTGTTACCTCAATGGGGTTAAGGTAGAGATCGAAGCCATTGCTGCCGTTGCATAAAATGTATTAACCCACTAAAGCGTATTTAGGTATTCGATGACAATCTGAACTTCTTCATCAGTCAGACCCATATCTGGCATTAAAGTGGCAGGTTTAATCGACTTTGGATTGGTTAACCACAACCTCATATTCTCGGCATTATTCTCCAATGAATCTCCTGCAATACGTGATTGCTCACTTAGTCCCTTAAGTGAAGGGCCCGCCTTACCGTATGCATCTTTGACTCCGGGAATGACATGACACGATCCACAAGCTTTTGTTTGTAAAATCGTTGGGGCATCCTGGAGTGCACTGGCATTAATCGAGAATAGCAGTAGGACAAACAGTAGAGGTAGTCCATCGAAAACAAGCCAAGTGTTTTTGCTCGGTGAGCAATAAATTGTGCTAAACCGATAAACCAAAGGCTTTACTATCATCGACATCTGCTGGAATACAACATGTGACTTCATTAATTAACTCGTTTTCTCATGTTTTACAGGAAAAATATCGTCAACATAATATAGGCTAGAAAAGGCCTGACTGCCGTCCGACAGCTAGGCCTCTTGTTTTTCTGCTCCTAAACTACGGTACGATCTTATAGACCGTATCACGGGAACCAAAAGGTCCCATAGATTCGGATGTCAAGGCGTATACATTACCTTTAAGATCTTGTAGAACCGCCAGCACGTGAGTCTCAAAGTCGTGATTGGTCACATTGGCGCGCTCAAAACTCCACGTTCCACCATTGTTAGTCGCTGCGTAGAGTCTGCCACTCTTCCCGCCAAAGCTCATGCTCCAGTCACCAAAAAAGTATTTACCCTGCCAAGCACTATGACTGCCGCGATAGACCGCACCACCCTGGACATTCACACCGTAACAATTCTTACCACCAAATTTGTTGCAGTGGTTATATTCAAAAATTGGGGCCACCATACTGGCATTGTCGCAGGAGGCCAGGTGGTCATTCGGGTTGTGATAATCAAAGCAGTGGTTTGCTTCCATAACACGCCAACCGTAGTTACCTCCGTTAGTGACAATATTTACCTCTTCGTAACTGTTCTGCTGTACATCAGCGACAAAAAGCTGGTGGTCACCACCGGTATCAAACGTCATCCTCCACGGATTCCGGAAGCCATTGGCAAATATCTCTGCCCGTACACCCTCTTTGCCAACATGCGGATTGTCGCTTGGGATCCCATACTCAAGGCCATCACTTTTTGAATCGACATCGATTCGTAGGATCTTGCCGAGCAGGTTGCTAAGGTCCTGACCGTTGCCAATATCCTTGTTGTGGCCCCAACCCCAGTCATCGGCGAAGCCGCCATCACCAAGTGCGATGTATAAATAACCGTCCGGGCCAAATTCCATAGCACCACCATTATGATTGAATTGCGGCTCCTCGATTTTCATGAGCACGCGTTCGGAACCGGCATCGGCGACATTGAGATTCTCAGAAACCGTGAACTCGGAAACGTAGGAAGTGTGGTTACCGAAAATCTCGTGGAGCAAGCTTTCTTCTTCTCGCACAATATCCCGGCTGGAATAGACATAGAACTTGCCATTGGTCTTGTAGTCCGGGTGAAAAGCGAACCCCAGCGTACCGCGCTCATCGAAGCGAACATACAACTGAGGGATCTTAGCTCGCAAATCGAGAAAGGGCTCTGGTCGCACCGTGCCGTCGGCGTTAACCACAGCAATCGCGCCCGTTTGCTGCATGATGAAAATTCGGCCACTGCCATCCGGCACTTCCTTGAGATCCACTGGAGATTGCAGCCCTGTTGCGAAGGCTTTCACCTGAACATCCAAGGCGGGGACTGAACCACTTACTGTCGCCAAGAACAGGAATATCAATACAACCACATAGTTGTTCTTATACATTAAATACCTCCTCTTTAAAGGTTTCCAAAAAATATTTAACTACCACAGCATTTAGAACTCACGTATTAATAAATCTTCGCGATCATTATTGCCTCACTGCGTCCCACAGAGCAACGTCTCTACAGCACCACTCATAATTCTGTTGCCACCATTTATGAACGCACTATGAACGTTTCAATAAAAAATGGGCTTTTGACTCATCCGCCTTAGTAATTGATGCGATTTGACTGCTAATTTAAAGATTAGTTTCATAACACGAAGGTCGGCTGAATCTAATACCCATCAACCGGCCTTTTCAACGTGACTGCTTAATGTGATTGAGGATTGTCTGCGCAGCGTTATGACCCGGGATGCCGCTCACCGTTCCACCAGGCCAAGTGCCTGAACCGCATAGATACAAACCTTTGGTTGGAGTCTTGTAATCCGAACAATCTGCCAATGGACGTAACCCAAACATTTGGGTGGGCATCATCTCCAGATGCATGATGTTACCGTCACGCAGACCAAACTCGTTCTCTAAATCCAAAGGACTGAGCGCGCGATAGTCTATTATCCTATCTTTAAGGTCAGGTATTGATCGGCTGATAATCTCTATACAACGAGAAGCCATTTCCCCTCGTTCGACCTCCCAACTCCCTTGAGTCAGCTCAACAGGGGCGTGCCAAACATTACAACTCATGATGTGTTTGCCCTCTGGAGCCATATCGGGACTGGTCAACGACGGGATCAGTCCGAGGATGATAGGCTCTTCTGACGGTCGACCATACTTAGCATCATCGTATGCACGCTCCATGTAATCCAGGCTTGGAGCCAACCTAAACTGGCAACTCGCGTAAGCCCGTTCAAGCCCGGTGGGAGCTGCCGTGAACGTTGGTACTCCGTCTAGAGCCAGCGCTAACTTGAAGACCGAGCCTCGTTGGGGCAGTTGGTGCACATTCTGCTTAAACCGCGGCTCTTGCAGTGGATCCGACAAAAGATCTACAAGTGTGGTCCTTGGATGTAGATTGGAAGCTACAGTTGTCGCCTGGATAAATTCACCGTTATCCAGTTCTACACCTTCTATCCCAGTCATGCCGGCAGCAATTTGCTTAACACCTGCACCGACACGTATTGTTCCACCCGACGCTTCAATACTTTTCTGCATAGCCCGGGTAACCGCACCCATGCCACCGATTGGCAGCCCAGTAGACCCTCTCAAATACTGCCTGCGCGGGTCGTGTCCCGCACCAATACTTGAAGACGCAAGTGACAACGGCCGCATAAGCAGTATGTATGCGGTCCCAGGCGTGTAGGGACCGACCAGATTTGAAGTTGCACTGATGGCCGCAATGACCGATTTAAGCTCTTCGGATTCGAACCAATCGTCTAATAAATCTTTTAAGCTACCAAGAATAATCTTTGAAAATGCTTGCTCGTCCTCCGGTGTTTCTAGCCGTTGGACGAGTTCCTTAATGGTAGGTGGTGGTTTAAACAACGACACGCCTGTTTTTCTAGCGAAGTCATTCAAATATTCAAAAAAATTTGCATAGGCCGTCACATCTTTTACAGAAAATTTCCCGATTTCCTCGGCTGTCTGTTGTGGGTCTCTCCAAGCGACCATAGCGCGACCATCGGGGAACGGTACAACCAAAGAGGGATCGGGCGACCTAAACTCAAGCCCAAATTTCTTCAACTCGAGATCAGACACGACTTTCGGCTCTAGCGAGCCCGGAGAGTTCGGCATAGACGCCTTAAATCCGGGCATAAATTCGTATTCTGTACATAACCCACCAACACGATCTCGCCGTTCAAGAACAAGCACCTTTAGTCCTGCTCGAGCAAGATACCCAGCGCAAGTTAAGCCGTTGTGACCGGCCCCAACGACAACGACATCATATCTATTGGTCATAATCAATTAATGGAACTGGGTTTTCCGAAGGCAGCGGCGACCTCCCGCGAACCATGTCCGCAATTTTTTCAGCAAGCATTATCGTAGGCGCGTTGGTATTGCCGGTCGTAATGTGCGGCATGATTGATGCGTCGACCACCCGAAGTTGATCAACTCCATGAACTTTGCCTTGGTCGTCTACGACGGATTCTATGTCTGATCCCATTTTGCACGTCCCACAGGGATGTTTGGTAGACCGTAGCGTATTCTTGATGAAATGATCGAACTGGTTCGCATCTGTAACTGATTCGCCAGGGGCTAACTCTTTCCCGAGGTAAGGCCGAAAAGCAGCAGTGTTAAAGATTTCACGAGTTTTTTCTATTCCTGCACGCAATGCTGTGTAATCCTGTTGGGTCTCCAGGTAATTAAAGACTATCGAAGGCGGCGTGTCTGGATCTTTGCTTTTTAGTTTGATATGTCCACGACTATTTGAACGCAAGTAACTCAACGCAACCTGAAAACCATGATCTTGTTCCGGCGCATTTCCGTCTTCATCAACTAGAAGCGGCATAAAAAGCAGTTGTAGATCTGGGTGAGTGAGGCCTTGTTTTGACTTAATGTATCCTGCAATCTCAAAATGATTTGTAGCACCCAATCCTCTGTTTGCGGCTAACCATTGAAGACCGATCAACGCCTTTCTATGCAGCTTCAGGGCACTCGTTGTGGTTATCGGCTGAAGTGACTCGTATCTGACGTTAACATTTATATGGTCTTGTAAATTTTTTCCAACACCGGGCAAATCGTGGATCATTTCTATATCGAGTTGATTCACGTGCTGGGCAGGGCCAATTCCGGAAAGCATTAGGAGTTTCGGGGAATTGATTGAGCCGGCGCACAAAATGGTTTCTCGAATCGAACGAATGAACTGAATGCTGCCATTTATTCTCAGTTCCACACCCTGCGCACATTTACCCTTCATCGACACTCTTATAATCGTAGAGCCGCAAGCAATGGTTAGATTGTTTCGTTGCCGAACTGGCTCGAGGTAAGCGGTTGAACCACTTTCTCTCGCACCATCTCGAATCATCTGATCCATCAATCCGAACCCTTCCTGTTGTTCACCATTAGTATCCCTATTCCAGGGATGCCCGGCTTCAGAGCTAGCTTGAGCAAACACCTCACACAAAGGATTGGAAAATTTTGGGGCAATTACTGAAACCGGACCACTCCCACCTCTAAATTCACTGGCGCCGCCATTAAATGTTTCGAGTTTCTTAAAATACGGCAAGCAATTATTGTAAGACCAGTTCTTGAATCCAGTTGCCTTGGCCCAGCAGTCAAAATCAAGTCGATGCCCTCGTACAAAGCACATCGCGTTGATTGAAGACGATCCACCCAAGACTCTTCCACGAGGGCAAGACAGCTGCCGATTTTCTAGATAGGGCTCAGGATCACCGATGTAGTTCCAATCATATTTCCAGCTATTCATTGCATGGGCGAATGCCGAAGGCATCTTGAGAAACACACTTCTATCCTTCGGACCCGCTTCAACAAGAAGCACAGAAATCTCAGGGTCTTCGGACAGTCGATTTGCGAGTACACAGCCAGCTGAACCTGCACCTACAACGATGTAATCATAGGTATTCTTAGGGATGACCATGGAATGGGGTTCGTTTTGGATTTGTGCGCACGCACATACTATAAGCACACAGAACTACTTGTACTGTGTAGAGGCAATATACTTGATTCAAAGAAGGTCTAATCCTGTAATGTCTCCAAACACAGCGGCACGAAGCTTAGTTATGTCGTGATTACAGAGCTTTTACGTGCAGGATACAGCCTTAAATAGTATTCTCTAACTCTCTCCGGCGCCTGATTTTTCCTCTCCGCCCCAGAAACCTCTCTCCACAACCACTGACTTTAAGGCCCGATCGTCTCGAGGGCTTTGGCCAGGGCTGCCACCCGCTCGGCACGATAGGGAGTGCGCAGGGTCAAAATCACCTGATCCACACCCACCGCGAAGAGTGCGGCTGCGTTTTCCGCAACTTCGGCCGGGTCCTGATCTGCCGTCGATTCGATCTGCACTGAGCGCATAATCAGAGAGGAGTCTCGACCGACCGCTTCACAATGGGCCAATAGAATCTCATTTTTTTTGCTAAATACCTCTGGTGTTGCAAACGGAAGATTCCAGTGTTGTGCAAATCTAGCAGCAATCCGCAGGGTTCGTTTCTCGCCGCCTCCGCCAATCACAAATGGCGGCCTGGGCTGCTGGGGGCCCTTGGGCTCGCAGCGGGCTTGTTCCAGTTGAAAATATTTCCCCTGGAATGTCGTGATTTCATGAACGAGCAGACTGTCAATCACTTCCACCGCCTCTTCGAAGCGGTCCATACGTTGCCCCATGGGAAGCAGGTCAATGCCGTAGGCTTTGGTCTCCTGTTCATTCCAACCGGCGCCCAAACCTAATTCCAAACGGCCACCAGAAACAATATCGAGCGAAGCGGCCATATTGGCGACCAACGCGGGGTGGCGATAAGGCACCCCATTCACCATGCAGCCGATCCGAATGCGGGATGTCGCCTGAGCCAGGGCCGACAGGGTAACCCAAGCCTCCAGACAGGGCCCGTTCTTATCCCCTTGAAGCGGGTAGAAATGGTCAAAGTTCCAGGCCGTTTCAAAGAGTTCAACTTCGTCAGCGGCACGCCAGACATCCAACATATCCCCCCAACTGGTATGCTGAGGTGCCGTCTTAATCCCAAATCGCATGGACCTCCCCCTCTTAGTGGTTTTGAGTCTCAACCAATCCTAGCTACCGACTACGACTGCTGTCTGCAAGTGCCTTAGTTCGGTATAAGCAGCATAATCACCTTTTGCCGGGGTTCATAGTATTCATTTGTAGTCTTACCGTTTTTATGGCCAGCAATTCTTGATGTGTTCACCACGCTTTCATCAGCAACATGGGGGCTCTCCGTCATCACTTTAGGCCACACAAAATACCGCGGCGTCCACGCTATCCCTGCTCTTTCAACTGCTGTAGCCCAAACTTTGTTTACAGACTGTATGCATCTAGCTTTGCTTTTACTTATGGGTCTGGCATGTCTGACCACACAGTAAGACATTATCAGAACTCCTAATTCGTGATTTGCACGAATGACCAATTCCGCGACCATGTTAGATTTATCGCTCCCTAACCTCACCAACTCCAATCATGCTCACCGATCAAGCGCGTGGCTTTTTGAACAATCATCGAGTCGCCAGATTCGCAACCGCAGAACCCGGCGGTCAGCCGCACGTCGTGCCGATCTGCTACGCGGTATCCGATAACTCGGTGTATTTTACGATCGACGAGAAACCGAAGCGGCTGACAAACAAGCCGCTTAAGCGAATTAGGAATCTACAAAACAATCCACACGTTGCGCTAGTGGTCGACCGTTATGAAGAGGACTGGGCTCGACTCGGCTGGGTGATGGTACAGGGCGAAGCCGCTTTACTGGACCACGGTGAAGAGCACACAAAAGCACAGGGACTATTAAAGGCTCGCTATCCTCAGTTACACGGAATGCAGATCAGCGACCTGCCTGTGATTGCTGTCCGGATAAAGCACGTGGTCAGTTGGGGTAACCTGGGTACAGCCAGTTAATCATGTACTTCACTGCTTCTACTGAATTGACTACCGGCTTGGCAACATCAAGGCGTTCCTACAAAAATGTTTGTGGATAATTTGGATTCTGCAGAATCTCTACGCTT
>TARA_B110001454_G_scaffold67347_1_pt1 | contig 14179 bp, 10 predicted proteins | sample TARA_B110001454 | Tara Oceans TARA_B110001454 (sample SAMEA4397004) | marine metagenome | biome: Polar Biome; feature: [MES] marine water layer (ENVO:01000295) within the mesopelagic zone...; material: water (ENVO:00002006), including particulate matter (ENVO:01000060) such as...... | reverse complement strand
CTAGTTTCTTAAACTGGGTAGTTAATTCTCTGAGCAAAGGAATAGAGATTAATATTGTTGATGATCAGTGGAATAATCCTACCTGGACAAGTTCACTCGCTGTTGTGATTGACAGAGCCGTTGATCTAGGACTAAGTGGTTTGGTTCATTGGGGTGATAATGACTGGGTCAGTAGGTATGAGTTTGCGAATAAAATAGCTGATGTATTTTCGCTAAAGAAGTCATTGGTCAAACCGATATCTACATCTGAATTAAATCAAGATGCTAAGAGACCTTTAAAAGGTGGTTTAAAGACTAATTATGCCCAGAGTGTGCTGAATTTGGAACCACCCACTATTGAAGAATGTTTAAAGAACATTATTGCACAAAAGTAAATCATGAAAACTTTAGTCATATCGCCCACTTATAACGAGAGAAAAAACATCAAACATCTGGTAGATACTGTACTTGATAATTATCCAGATTATGATCTTTTAATTATTGATGATAACTCGCCCGACGGGACAAGTGATAAAGTAATAGATCTTCAGTCAAAATATAAAAATCTATATTTAGAAATACGGGAAAAGAAATTAGGATTAGGCACTGCATATATTTATGGATTTAAATGGGCATTAGATCATAATTATGACCGTATCGTTCAGATGGATGCTGATCTTTCCCATAATCCAAAAGACCTTCCTATGTTGGTTGAGCAATTGAATGAAAATGATCTAGTTATCGGAAGTAGGTATATTAAAGGAATCAGTGTGGTTAATTGGCCACTCAGAAGATTGATGCTTAGCTATGGTGCGAATACATACTCAAGAATAATCACTGGAATGCCGATCATGGATGGGACAGGAGGTTTTAAGGCATGGAAGTCAGAAGTGTTATCAGATATTGATCTTGATTCAGTACGCTCGCAAGGATATTCATTTCAGATTGAAATGAATTTCAGGACGTGGATTAAAAACTATAAAATAAAAGAGGTGCCTATCATTTTTTCAGACAGAACTATTGGACAGTCTAAGATGTCTAAAAAAATTGTTTATGAAGCTATTTTCATGGTCTGGAGATTAAGAATTTGGAAAATTTTTGGATGGCACAACTAAAATGGAAAAAGTTTCCATAATAATTATCTCATATAATGTTCGCTCATATTTAGCTCACGCTATTGATGCTATTATGCAGTCTGAATACAAAGAATTAGAAATTATTGTAGTTGATAACAATTCATATGATGGGACTTGCGAATATTTGAAAGAACATTATAATCATGTTTTATCATTGAATATTATTTCAAATGAAGAAAATATTGGTTTTGGTAAAGCCGTAAACCAGGCTGCAAAGATTGCAACTGGTGAATATTACCTAATTCTTAATCCAGATACTATTATCGAAGAAGACACAATCTCTCGGTTGGTTGATTATTTAAATAATAACAAAGTGGTAGGAATGGTTGGACCAAAAATTTTAAACGCTGATGGAACCCTGCAGTTAGCATGTAAAAGATCTTTCCCTACTGTAAAAGTTGCTCTACCAAAGATCTTGGGCTTGGATCGAATTTTTCCAAAAAATAAATGGGCTGGAAAATATAACCTTACATATTTAGATCCTGATGAAACTCATGCTGTCGATGCGATAAGCGGATCTTGCATGCTTATAAGGCAAAAAGTTTTTAAGCATGTTAATGGTTTTGATGAACAGTTCTTTATGTTTGGTGAGGATCTGGATCTATGTGCCAGAATTTGGAAAAGTGGGCTAGAGGTTCACTACGTACCAAAAACGAAGATCATACATTATAAAGGAGCATCTGTTAAGCTGGCGCCATACGATAGCCGTGAAGCATTTTATGCGTCAATGACTCTATACGTAAATAAACATTATTCTTCAACAATAGGCTTGCTAACACGTTTATTTATATCCATTGGAATTAGTCTGAAAAAGTTTATTTCTGCGGTTCATGATAAAAGGTCGTTGTTTGTTTCTGTGTTAATGGATGCAGTGGTAGTTATATTTGGGTTCATCATTGCAATAAACTTTAGATTTTCTAATCTAAGTCCTATAATAGTGAGTAAAGGACTTGTCCCTTTAGTATATGTATTATTATGGGTGTCTGTGGGCTCATTTTTTCAGCTTTATTCAAGATATATTTTATCCTATTCCAGGGCAATGATTGCATCAGTCACCGGCTTTTTGATTGCAGTATTGTTTACATATTTTTTCAAACAATATGCCTATTCTAGGCTAGTTATAATAATAGCATCTTCTATCATTATCTTCCTTATTCCGGGGTGGCGAGTGCTTCTACACTATCTGATCTCCAGAGGATATTTTCGAAGTGTAAAGCATTCTAAATCAATATTATTTTCAAGAAAGTCGATTATAGCGGGAGCAGATCCAGAAGGGGTAAGGATTGCCGAAAATATTATTAAACGTTTTGATAGTGGTCTAGAGATAGTCGGTTTCGTTGATCATGAGTTTCCGTCAAATGGTAAGGAATTGCCAGTACCCTTCATAGGAAATATTAATGACCTCAGGCAGATCACAAATAGTAACAATATTTGTGAAGTTATATTCTCAACTACTGCGTTCACAAATAAACAGATACTTAACTTTATGGATATTACTAGAGACTTGAGACTGATATACAGAATGGTGCCGCGTGAGCAAGATATTTTATTGGGAAAGACAAATATTGAAGATATAGGTGGAATATCATTTGTAAACATAGAGTACAGCCTCTTTTACAGGTTGCATCGTATTTCAAAGAGAATATTTGACTTGATTACTTCTTCAATACTCTTAGTTGTTTTATCACCAATTCTTTTTGGTTATTATATAATGGGAAAAGTTGTGCCCATGAAGTTTTGGGGTGAAAGTGGTTCAATACTAGACACGCTGGTTTTTGATTCAAAAAATAAATTTATAAGAGATACCCCACTCTTATTAAGCGTTTTTATTGGTGATCTCAGTTTAGTTGGGTCATCAATGATAGAAACGAGTGATAAAGATCCCAATTTGATGTGCCAGCCTGGTATAACCGGACTTGAAAGAATTCGAAATGCCAAGCTTGATCCAAATATACGGCGATCAGTTGAGCAATATTATATTCAAAATCAGAACCTAAAATTAGATCTTGAAATAATAATAAAAACTTTATTAAACGGATAGCTCTCTGGAACCTAAACGTAATATAAACGTTAAAAAATAAATTGAAGTATTATCTAGAATTTGAAGAACCAATTAGATTGATAGATGAAGAAATTTCTTCCAGAGAATCTATTGTTGACCCCTCAGCAGAGATTGCCAAAGAAATTGTAAAACTTCAGGAACAAAGACTCCATCAAATCAATAAAATCCATTCTGGTTTAAACCGTTGGCAGCGGGTACAGCTAGCGAGACACCCTCAGCGACCATATTCATTAGACTATATAAATGATATTTTCAATGACTTTTTCGAGGTTCATGGAGACAGACTATATGGGGATGACCCAGCTGTGGTGACCGGGTTTGCAAAAATTGATCAACAAAAAATTGCAATCATCGCACAGCAAAAAGGCAGAAACACTAAAGAAAACTTATATAGAAATTTTGGAATGATGAGACCAGAAGGCTACAGAAAAGCAATGCGCATAATGCACCTCGCTGAAAAATTTAGTTTGCCTGTAATAACTTTTTTGGATACGCCAGGTGCCTTCCCTGGGATTGGTGCTGAAGAGCGAGGACAGGGAGAGGCTATAGCAAAAAATCTTATTGAAATGTCGGGCTTAAAGACTCCAATAATTTCTGTGGTTATCGGGGAGGGTGCAAGTGGTGGTGCTCTTGGGGTTGGGATATGTGATAAATTTTTTATGATGCAAAATACCTGGTTTTCTGTTATCAGTCCAGAGGGCTGTGCTTCTATATTATTTAGAGATGCAAGTAAGGCAGAGGAGGCAGCAGAGGCTCTCAAGGTCACACCAAATGATATGATAGAGATGGGAGTATGTGATCAGATAATAATAGAGCCAAACGGAGGCGCACATAGAGACAGAGAATCGGCATCGAAAAATTTAAGGTCGGCATTACTCGATGCTTTGAACGATCTAGAATCTATAGAGCCTGAATCATTTAATGATCTGCGTATTGAAAAATATGATAAACTTGGAGTTTATGAGAACTTTAAATGATCATATATGACCATCCAGTTAAAATATATTATAAAGATGTTGATCAGATGGGAATAGTTTATTATTCAAGATATTTTGAATATTTTGAAGAAGCTAGAACCGAATTGCTAGCTTCTGTTGGTTTAGGTGTTTCAGAGGTAGAAGAAAAAGGAATAATGTTACCTGTAATTTCAGGTCACTGTGATTATTTAAAAGGTGCAAAGTTTGAACAACAGATCATTATTCAAGCAAGTATATCATCAGTCCCAAGATCAACATTGCATATTGATTATTCAGTTTTGATTGAAGGCGTAAATGAACCGATAGCAAATGGTTATACAAAACATGCTTTTGTTAACGATAGAGGGTCGGCAGTAAGAGCGCCGAAAATGATCACAGATTGTATAAAACGAAAAGGCATATAACCATTTGGATAAAAATATTTTATTCTGTTCTTTTTATTATAAAGCGAATCTAAAAACTGGTGCCAACAAAAGATTTGAAAATATTATTTCCTCGATTACAAGGCATCTAAAAAAAGACCAAAAAATTATTGTCCTATTAAAAAAGGGTAATATTTCTGATAGTTTTATTCACGATAAAATAGAGGTTCAGGAGATTCCTAGACTGCCATTATTTGATAGGTTTTTCACATATATTTTATACTGTGTCAAATTAGTAACGCTAAAAAAGATGATTGTAGTCTCTGACTTCATGCCTGTACCTATTTACTCATTGTCAAAACATGTTCATTTTCAATTAATACATGATATACGAAACTTTACAAAATTTAGAAGATTTATTTTTTTCTCTTTTGGTAAAATGATTCAAAAGAGTCAGTGGAAAAAATGTCAGAATATTATTACTGTCAGTAATTTTACAAAAAAAGAGTTAGTCCAAAAATGTGATATTAAACCAGAAAATATATTCGTTTCGCCAAACGGGATTGATACGTCATACCTTAACGAGCCAAGTATTTATGATAATAGAGATATTGATATATTATTTGTAGCTACTTTTGAAAAAAGAAAAAATCACCAGCTTTTAATAAAAGCTTTTGAGTATTATAATGGTAAAGAAATAATCAAGGTTTGTTTTATTGGAAAAGACCTAGGCACAAAAAATGAAATTAGATCTTCAGTATCTTCTCTAGACAACAATATTATGGTGAGCTTTGTAGATAATGTTAACACTGAAAAAGAAATATTAGGCTACTATGACAGATCTAAAATTTTTGTCAGTCCCTCTTTATACGAAGGGTTCGGTATGCCACTAGTTGAAGCATTGTCAAGAGGTTGTAAGGTTTTATGCTCTGACACCGAAGTATTTCGAGAAGTGGGTAGTAACTATGTAGAGTATTTTCCCACGGATGATCCATCTATTTTATTGGATCTTATTATGCGTAATATGAAAAGTAAAAGTAGAAGTATTGTTGATAGTGATTTTCTAGAATCCTATAATTGGTCTAAAATCTCTAGAGATCTGAGTACTCATTTTAATGTACATTTATAGACAATGTTTAATTATAAAAAGTAAATCCCTAATTATTTTATCAAAATACTGTCAAATGGTTTGGAAGAATACTAAGAAGAAAGATAAGTGATTAAGTTTTCTATCAAGCCAATTATTAAGAACCTAACAGTGATCCTGTTATTGTTTACCTCTTTTTATTGTAATTCTAATAATGAAGAGTACCCATGGGTAAATATTGCTCTAGAAAAGATGATTAATGATAGTTCTAATAAAATGATTTTAGTTGATTTTGAGACAGACTGGTGCGTGTGGTGTGATCGTCTGGATTCAGACACTTATACAGATCCTAGAGTAATTGACTTTGCAAAAAACAATCTAATTTCAAAAAAAATAGATGCTGAAAAAAGTAATGGTCCTGATCAGAAGAAGAAATATCGTGTAAGAGGATATCCGACAATTTTATTGCTTGATGGCGAAGGGAATGAGATCGATCGCATCGTAGGATACAGACCTCCAGATGAATTTTTAAAGGAACTAACTCGTATTAAGAAAAGAGAAAATACTTTATCTGATTTACTTACTAGGTACAAGAAAGATTTAAATAATTCTACCAATCAAATTGATCTGGCTGAAAAATATATTACGATGAATCTTTCTGACTCTGCTAGGTCAATATTAGATGACATTTATTATTATCGGCAAAAGAAAAGTCAGTTAGATTTTTCAGTATCATTTAGTATCGGTAAGCTATACTATAAAATCGGATCTTTAGATAGGTCTATAGAGATTATGGATCAGATAGTAGAGAGGGGCGTGGACTCTTCTGGAGCAGCATATTTTTCTGGACTCTTGTACAAGTCAAAAAAGACCAGTGACATAAGAACATTACTCGCTTATGCAGATCTATCTGAAAATATAGAAAGAAAACAAAGCTCATACTGGCAAGTCATTAGAATACTTAAAAAAGAAAAAAGGGATTCTGATCTGGAGGCTGAACTATACCTAAAGGTTATTGATCTTTATAACAATGATTATAAGTATCTACCAAGTTTACTTAACAGTTTTTCATGGAGAATGACTCAGCTTGAAAAAAATCTGGATATTGCACTAGAAAAAATAAACATAGCACTTGAATACGGTGAAGATATACAGATATTAGATACGAAAGCGGAAGTGCTGTGGAAGCTCAATCGAAGTCAAGAAGCAGTAAAAATTATAGAAAAGTGTATACTGGTAGAACCCAAAAAACAACACTATAAAGATCAGAAAAAGAAGTTTCTGAGTTCAACTATCTAATAAAAGTAATTTCTATTATCAATGATCTCTGCACTGTTTTTTAGGTTATCTAACCATGCCTGCAGTGTTTGGCTCTGATTTCGAGTGACCATACTGGTTTTTAAAGCATCTTTCTGAACCTCATACTCAGTAGAATCAATTGCCGAAATATTTTTTATTTGTAACAGTGCCCATCCTCTGCTAGTCTCAACTGGACCGATCAAATCATTAGTTGAGGCGTTTAATAGTGCTCCAGAAATAAAATTACCTCGACCGATAGATGTAAAACCTTCACTGATCGTTTTTGATTCATCTTTTATATTATCGAACCTCTTTTGTACTTCCATTAATTCTTGCAATGGTTTATCGCTCGCATTTAAATCGATCACCAATTCGTCTATCATATCGCGACTGATTGACTTCTGTTTTTCTCGTTTGACCTTATTAGCTAGCTGATTTTTTACATCCGTAAAATCTGTAAACCCTGCACTAATAACACTGTCAATATGAAAAACAATATAGTGCTGATCATTCTCTAACACATCAGACACAGATCCGAGGGGATTGTTAAATGTAAATCGTACACCACTGCGTAATGAACCTAGGCCTCTAACACGAGAAGAAGAACGGTCTAGTTTTTTTTGTGCTTGAATCGTAAGGCCGTGACCTTTGGCCGCTGCTGCGAATCCAGAGTCTTGTGCATCATAACTGAACAGTGTTGCTGATCTTCTTAGGTTAGACAGGGTGGTGGGGCTCGCCTCAGTCTTGAGTAAAATATGGGAGGCCAGTACCTGTTCTTTTCCGTTTTCTGTTTTCTTGTCACGGATGTTTATGATGTGACTGCCAAAGCGAGAATCAACAGGTCCTATGATCTGCCCCTTAGCCGCATTGAAAGCAGCCTCTTCAAATGGTTTGACCATTTGTCCTTTTCCAAACCAGCCTACGTCGCCACCGTTTTGTTGACTCCCAGGATCTTTTGAGTATTCACTAGCGAGCTCCGCAAAACTTTCACCAGATTGAGTCCTACTAATAATATCTTTTACTAAGACTGTATTGTTTAAAGAGTCTTCGCTGGATGCGACCTTTTTCCATGAAACAAAGCTAACATTCCGAAGTTGATCATGCTCAAAATCAGATAAGGAAGCTTTATACTCTGCAATAAGTTCTGTCTCAGATGGTTCGGCTTTATCCTTTGGTACCTTGTCAAATGTTACGTGTATTGCATCGACAGTGTATTTCGTATTCTTTTTAATAAACTCTTTTAGGATATCATCATCTGTCACAACAAAAGATTGGTTGAGGTACTGGGTGAGCTTGAAATTTGGAATGTAGGATGAGCGCATCCAATTTTCAATAGGTGCCCACTCGTCGCCCTGTGGAGAGGCCAGTGCCGTAAAATATTTTTCAGGGTCAAAGTTGCCGTCTGTCTGAAAGCTTGGATTATTTTGTAAGAATTGTGGTGGGTTTTCTCTCAGGTGATATAACACCTCGTCATCGGTTGCGGTCAGCCCCATTCGCTCGATCTCCATACTGACCAATACTTCCTGAACCAGATTGTCCCATGCGGTGTTTCTGGCTCTTTCATACTGCTGTTCGTTTATCTGCTGTCCACTAGATTTCGCCTGATTGATCTGCTGGTTCACAAGGTTATTGAAGTAGTCTGGGGAAATATCTTTGCCATTAATTCTGGCGATCACTCTGTTAGGATCGACCTTGCCGGCTAACAGGTCAATTATGTTTGCACCGCCAACCAGGCCGCCGATAGACATACTTAGTATAAATAGAAAGAGCAGAGCCCAGAGGACGATTTTCATTCTTTCTCTCATTGTGGTCATTAAACCCATATTATTTCCTCAGTACTAAAATTATTAAAACCCGATATTAGGGTGGCCGCGAATTTAGACTTTGAACAAGCATGAAACAATGAACAAGACTAAATTTCGACTATTGATTTAAAAATAAGCGACAGATTTATATAAATGGTTTCAGGAATTAGAGAGCTTGAAAATGAAATAACTTCGTGCTGTGACTGCCCGAGACTGGTGTCCTTCCGCAGTGAGATCGCGGAACGGAAAAGAAAATCCTTTTTGGAGTGGGACTACTGGGGCAGGCCTGTGCCTGGCTATGGCGATCCTAAATCTAAACTATTATTACTGGGGCTGGCGCCGGCCGCACATGGTGGAAACAGAACCGGGCGAGTGTTCACGGGAGACAAGTCCGCTGACTTTCTTTTTAAGTGTTTGTATGCGGTTGGGCTGTCGAATAAGAGCGGGTCTGAGTCCCGGGATGATGGGCTCAGGATCAGGGGCTACATGACCGTGGCCGTGAAGTGTGTTCCGCCTGGGGATAAGCCCACTGCCCAGGAGCGAAACAATTGCGCCAGGCACCTGTCCAGCGAGATAGAGCTGCTGCCGAACCTGGAGATCGTACTGGGACTGGGAAAGGTCGGGTTTGAATCTTTTCTGCACTATACCAGAAAGTTCCATGAAATAAAAATGAAAGATTTTCCCTTTAAGCATGGCGTAGGCTACAGACTCCCCAGTGGGATCATGCTCTATGGGGCCTACCATCCAAGCCCTAGGAATGTTAACACGAAACGGATAACTTTTGACATGATGGTTTCTTTTTTGAATAAGCTGAAAAATGAGATCTAGAGTCCTCATCCTTACGGGACTGACCTTTTTCTTGTGCGGGTCTTTATCTGCAGACCCTGGGCCCTGGTGGGAGGTCAGCTACGACATTAACCTGGAGTACCCCAGTCTCGGCGATTACAAGTGGGACCTGGCCGAGGATAAACTGGTGGTCAGAGGTCGCGGGGTAAACAGGAGATCTTTTTACAGCGTTGACCTTGCCACCCAAGACACAGCGGTCTATCTCGATAGTAGTGTGTTTAGCTATAACGGCGACTACGTGCCGGTCCTCAAGTGGGAATTTTCCAGAGACAGAAGCCTGATGCTGATCCAGTCACAGCGGGACCGTATCTGGAGGCACTCCAACACAGGAACCTACTACCTGCTTGACCTGGAGCAGAGAACCCTTTCTAAAGTAGGCGAGCAGAATGACCTGCTCAGGAATGTCAAGATATCGCCCGACAGCAGGTGGGTCTCTTACGTCAGAACTGATAACAATCTCTACGCGCTCAATATCAGGCGCAACAAAGAAAAGAAACTGACCAGGAACGGGTCTGAGACGATCCTGAACGGTCACTATGGCTGGGTCTATGAGGAAGAGCTGAGCGGGTTTGACGGATACCGGTGGTCCCCGGACAGCAAGCACATCGCCTACATCGAGGAAGACCAGTCCGAGGTTGGCAGGTTCAGCCTGGTCGATGAGCTGCCGCTTTACCCCCGTGTGGAGCAAGTGTTCTACCCAAAAGCAGGGAGCACCAACCCTAAAATACGTATCGCCGTGATCAACGTGCAGGGCGGCGGCAGGAAGTTTCTGAAGATCGACTCCGAGGAAGACGTCTACCACCCGTGGTTCGAGTGGTACGACAGTGAGAGACTGTGGATCATGAGGCTGGGCAGGCTCCAGAAGCAGTGGCAGATGGTCTATGCTGACATTATCAGCAATAAAACAATGAACGGAATCAGAGAGTCTGACCCCGATGGCTGGGTAGAGCTGCACAGGAGCAGTCAGATTCTGAAAGGCGGACTCTTTGCGCATATCTCAGAGCGAGACGGATACCAGCACATCTACCTGGAGCGTCCCAATGGCCGGTTTACCGTGCCCGTCACCAGCGGACAGTGGGAGGTAAAAGAGATCACCCACGTGGACGAGAAAAATAAGCGCATCTATTTCACCGCAAACAAGCGGTCGGTCCTTGAGAGCCACTTGTACTCAGTACGGTTTGACGGCACCGGTCTAAAACTGTTGACCCCCGAGCCGGGGGTCCACCGTGTCAGCATGAGCCCGGGTGGGCACAGCTTTATCGACAGATTTTCCTCCATTGACCAGCCACCGACTATCGTCTACAGAAAAAATGATGGGACCCTGATCCGGGGCCTGGGAGAGACAGACCTGTCATCGGTAAAGATCGGAGACATCTCCAAGCCGTCCATTGTCCGGTTCCTGGCGGAAGATAAGGAGACCGTGTTGAACGGGATCATGACCCTGCCGCAGGACTATATAAAGGGTAAGAAATATCCGCTGCTGGTCTACGGCTATGGGATGCCCGGTACCCAGATCGTGTGGAACAGCTGGCAGGCAGGCTTTCAGCAGTTCCTGGCCAAAGAGGGCTACATCGTATTCTCGATGGACTCCAGAGGCATGTCCGGCAGGGGCAGAGACTTTAAGAACCTGAGCTATGGCGACATGGCCCGGTACCTGGCCAGAGACCAGGCCACGGGCGTTCGCTGGCTGATCGATCAGGGCTACGTGGACAGCAGCAAGGTCGGCGCCTGGGGCTGGAGCGGCGGAGGCTATTTCACGTGCCTCATGCTGACCAAGAACGCGGACCTGTTCAACGTCGGCGTTGCCGTCGCACCGGTGACCGATTTCAGGCTCTATGACACGGCCTACACCGAACGATATCTGGGCCTCCCGCAGGACAACAAGTCCGGCTACGACTCGACCTCAACGATCACCTATGTGAACAAGCTCAGAGGAAAGCTGATGCTGATGCACGGCACCCACGATGACAACGTCCACGCCCAGAACACGACCAAGTTTGTCGAGGCCTGTATCCGCGCGGACAAGCCGATCGATGCGATGTACTACCCCACCAGAAACCACGGGATCTACGGCCATAACGCCACAAAACATGTGTACAAGAAACTCTTCGAATATTTCCGGCTTCACCTTAAAATAGGCTAAAGAGGACCACAGAATTTTTAATTAATTCGTTTTTATTTAGTAAACTAGACCCAGATGCCAACAAAAAATGTAAAACAAACCAAGGCCCCTACGGAGAAACAGGTAGGACTGCTCGAGAAGCTCATGGCCCACGAGCTGGAGGACGTGCAGAAGAAAGCACTGGCCATCGTCCTCAGCATCTGGAAGAAAAAAAGTGTTCAGGAGATCTCCTACATCATCCCGGAGCTGACCGAGAAGCAGATCCGGTATACGATGAAGCGCTACCACGCAAACTCGACCCAGTATCTGCAGGCGATGTACGACCGCTGGTCCAAGCAGAGAATGGTCCACGAGCTCCGAAGCGCGCACGATAAATGGGCCAAGAGGCACCAGACCCGGAAAACGTTCGACCTCTCTGTCCGAGGCTTTTTCAATCAGTACAACAAGCCGCTGCTGGCGCAGCTCCACAGTCTCGGGAAAAATAAATTATTTGTCACGGTACACGATGCCTATGCAGAGGCCGGCATCAACCCCAACTGTCACCTGCCGGTGTCCTACGGCGCAACGGAGGAAGAGCAGAGGCTCAACTGGACAGAGACCCTGAAGATAGTCGCGACCACCTATGGCGAGAGGGTCCTGGCCTCAGAGTATATGAACCCCCAGGACAAGAACGACAGAAAGTCGATCCGCATTCCGGACAGGGTCCGCTATGCGGGAACAGACTTTCCGCTGTCACAGGCGGAGAAAATGCCGGAGCTTCGTGTGTCCCTGGTCTCGATCATGCAGGAGGGGGTCTCCCTGTTCGGCACAAAAGATTTAGCCTCGCACGAGGACTGCTGGAGAGCGGCCGTCGAGAGCGCGGGCTTTGACTATGCAGACATCAAGGGCCAGATCGCCGCGGCCAACCGCAAACGGTTTGTGCTGATGTTCCTCGATTTTCTGGTCGAGCACAAGTTCCAGTGGAAGCCGGAGCAGCTGACCAACCCGAAGTATGACTACATCTCTTACTTTTATAAGGGCCTACGTTCTACCTGGGAGGACTCGCAGTTCAGAGAGTTCATGCACGCGGAAGATTTTCTGTTAGGCAGCCTGATGGAGGCCTACTTCTACCACGAGAAAGAGCCATCAGGGCAGCACAAGTACTACCAGGACAATCTCGAACGGATCTTCCGCGATATCTACCTGGACCAGGACCTCCGGGACGCGTCGACCTTTGACAGCATGCTCCAGGGCATCTTCCGGAAATACTCGAACGCTCAGCGGGTCACACGGATCTACATGGACAAGGAAGAGAAAGAGAAAGAATTTTTAGGTGACATGACCAGGCTCGGCAGGGGCAGCTACATCGACTTTATGGAGAACATGGGCCTCCCGGTCAAGCACCTGGACTCCCTCTACCACGATGAGCTGGACGACCCCTGGAAGATCGAGGTCATCTACGAGAACGTCCGCAGGCTGGTCACCGAGTCTTTAAACACGGGCGAGAACAGACTGCTGGGCAAGTACGCCTCGAGCCAGGAGAAAGGCCTCTACCGGGCGATATGCGCGAAGTACGGCTACTGGACCGCGGGCCTCCTAAAAGTAGGCGTGGACCTGAAACAATTCACCAACCAGCTCAAGACCAGAGACAGCATGCAGAAGGCGTTCCACTCGTTCTTCCACGGTATGCTGAAAAAGTATGAGTTCACCGAACTAAAAAACCCCAAGCGGGTCACCAAAGAGGGGCAGTACAGCTGCAACCAGCAGATCAGGGACACGGTCCCGGAGTTCTACTTCTGGGACAAGATCATCGAGACCAGACTGGGCTCTCATGAGCAAGAGCCGAAAGAAAAAATTGAAAAATTAAAGAACCACACCGGGGTCATTATCCTGGTCACCCCGGACGGGGAGAAGTCGCTCACCTCGGGCGAGACCTCTGTCCTTCGGATCCCCTTTCACCAGTTTGTGAAAGAGTCCAAGACCCTGCTCGGCGTAAAACTCAGACACACCGAGGTCCAGAGCCTGTCCAACAGGCTCAGGCGTAAGCTCTTTTGGAACTAATTCCTTAGTTTGTTATAAAACATTCGCAGAAAAGGTTGGTAACCAAACCACAGAAAATATCTGCCTGTGAATTCACCGACAGATCTTTTGGAGGAGTAGTGCACTCAATTAAAAATAATATCATATTCATCATTGCAGCCGCATCCGCAATACTGATCAGCTCCTGTGGTCAGAACGTAAAAACTTCATCCGAGTCTGAAAGAGTAAACACCTATCTCGACAGAATGTTCGACCAGTATCTAGACAGACACCCAGAGTATCAGGCCTACCTGGGGATCAAGAAAGACTACGACCGCTGGGACGATATATCCCCGGCCGCGGAAACGGCTGAGCTTAGACAGGCCAAGGTCTCCCTCCAGTGGCTGGAAGACTCTGTCGACACAAAGCTCTTGGACGGTCAGACCCTGTTAAGCTACAGGCTCTACAAGAAGAAGCTGGCGGACCAGATAGATGACCATAGGTAC
>TARA_B110001454_G_scaffold95980_1_pt1 | contig 14201 bp, 2 predicted proteins | sample TARA_B110001454 | Tara Oceans TARA_B110001454 (sample SAMEA4397004) | marine metagenome | biome: Polar Biome; feature: [MES] marine water layer (ENVO:01000295) within the mesopelagic zone...; material: water (ENVO:00002006), including particulate matter (ENVO:01000060) such as...... | reverse complement strand
TAACATTTTTCCATCAGGTCCTCGATAAAGTGGATTTGTATGAGATGGGTTAATAAATAGTGGTCCACCAGATTCATTTTGGTCTGTAGTATATGTAAATGTTTCAAGATTTTTGCTCCATTTACGCTTTGGTAAAAAACTTTGAAATTCTTTATGTAAGTCATAATTGGTTTGGTCATAAAAAGAATTTCTAAACTGTGACATTCCACTACCTTTAGAATATGCTGAAAATGAAAACTCTGATATTCCTGGTCTTACTTCTGTAATATCATACCATTCTTCACCAAGATATTTACCGTCTTTATTATTTTTATATGGACTACCCCAGATTCTTTCCAATTCTCCACCTTTTGTTCGTCTACCCCATATTTCCAATGGTTGTTTCAAACTCTCACCTAAAATAGTTGATGTTTGATCTTTGACTGTTTTACCAATTTGTGTAATATCTGCACCACCCAATCTGTTTATTACATATGGAAGTTCTGCACCAACAGTGTATTTTACACCCTGGAATTTTCTAGTTTTTCCCTTGTTTATTTTTTTATTTTTAAGTGCTAGTTTATTTCCTGTTTTCAATTGTTTTTTTACAATTTTTAACGCCTCATCCTCATAACTCTTAAACAAGTATTCTGCAAAATCTTCTACACCTTTTTTACCTGTACCATGTCCAATTTCAAATGATATTGCTCTTCCAATACGATCACCAACAGATTGTTGTGATAAATCAAGCACACCTGGATCAGGACCAGTGTCAAATACATCTGAAAGTTTATAATTTTTTTCTGATACTTTAATAATTTCTGGTTCTTTTGCAAATGCTCTACTAACTGAATCTATAGTTGTACCTAGTGGTAATACTTTACTTGCACGAGCTTTATCCATATATTTTTGTTTTAATGCTAATATGTTTTCATCCTTCCATATATTTTTTATATAATTTATTTCTGTTTTGCCTCCAGGAGCATCATATTCTCTCATAGCCATTGCCCTTTCTACTTCACTACCTGTTTTTGCTGTGATTGACATTTTTCTTGATCTTGCTCTGTTCCTTCCTTTTGGTGCAATAGTTGTATCAGTAAATATTGTTTCAATTTTTTTAATTAATTCAGGAGACAAATGATCTTTTCTTGAACCTGCAACATTGAGTATAGATATATTATCTTGCTTAACCCAAGCATTAAATTCTTTAGGCGATGGATTATATAAAAATGGTTTTTTATTTTTCTTTGCATAAGACATTGTCAATGATGAACCTCTTCCTGGTCCAATATTATCTTTATGTAATGACATGTATTTTGCTTGATCTACCTTACTTAATTCTTTATAAAATGATTCTGGTATTATTATGTTTGGTTGTACCAACTCTGAACCAAATGTTTTTACAATTTGTGCTGGTGAAAACCCAGCATGGTTTGTTCCTATTGCTGGTAATATATTCATTGTCCCTCGATCGTCTTTTGCAACTTTAATAAAATTAGCAAAACCAGGTTTGAGTTCGTCCACAGTCATATTTTCATCTGGTGTTTTTTTGGTTGGAATTGCATAAGACTCTCCCATAATACCTTCACCTTTACCCATTTCTGCTCCATGATTTAAACGAGCCCATTTAGCATGATCCAGTCCATGTATCCCTTTGAGATTAGAACCAAATGCAATCCTTTGATTTGGACCAACGTATGTTACAACTTGTGGTGTGAAAGTCCAACTCACTCCTTCTGACATAACAAGTGTTCCGTCTGAACCCTCTACATTCATTCTTGTTCTTATAGGAAAATTTTCCGATGCAGTCTGTTTCATGTTATGTTTAATTGCATACTCTTTTATAGATCCACTTGCTGATTTATAATTCAATGGAACCCAACCTCCTGGAATAACACCTTTTTTAACAAGTTCATCCATCAAAAGCTGATCTGCACCTGGATCTCCACCACTTATTACTTTTTCAATACCAATATGTTTTCCATCCTTTCCAACTGTTATTGATCTTGTAAGAGTAGATGTTGGAGCAGTCAAATATTTATCATCTGTAAGTAAACTTTTTTGTATAATATTACTGGCATCAAGTGGCTCTGCCCAAATCCACGGTGAATCCAGGGATCTATAAGAATAGCCTTCTGGGAACCCTAATTGGTTTATTCTTAAAGTATCCGACTCCTTTTCTAATACCTTAACTTCTGTAGCAAATTGAGGATCTACAGATTTCCAAGTTTTGTATTCTCCTGGTGCAAGATAATTTGGATCTTGATATGGTCTATCTTTCCCAAGACTTGCTTTTTCATATGTTTCATATTCAGCGGTATTAGCTACCTCTTCTCTAATTTTTGCATTATCACTTTCTGATTCTCTAACTTTTATATCATCAATATTAAATCCACCTACATTAATATTATCATTAACATTTGAAACAGGTATACCATCTCCTGATCCATATGCTTGATTAAAAATTATATTAGGTGAACCAGCACCATCTTGTTTAAAATACCAATTGTATCCATCTGGCATACCATCTGATGTGGCACCAACAGCAAATGCCCTTGGTAAAACATTAACAAGTGATGGAACATCTATGTTGTTTAATAGTGCTGGAAATGCAGATGTGGGTTGATTAAATGGAGTGTGTTCATATACTGGTACCTTTGGTTGTCCACGTCTTCCACCAGTCATTTTCTTAACTCCTTTTCGAAGTTGTTCTCCTACTGGAATTGCAGCACTTTCTATTTTTCTTGCAAGAGGTCGAAGTGGATCAAATAATGTTGGTGCGTTTGATTCTGTATGTATTGTATTTTTGCCTAGTTTCTCCAGTTGTTTGTTTGTCTTAATGTAAGTTGTAGTTCTGGGTGTAATATATGTTGTCTTCGATGTTCGTCCTATACCATGTCTTCCAATCCCAATTCCTGTTTTGACTCGTTGAATACCTGTAATATTTTTACCTGTTATTGGATTGAAATGCATTACCTTTGCTCCCATTGCACCTGCTCTTATTCCTTTGAGTGCTACTCCAACACCCATTGTACCTATCAAAAAGGCTGCTTCAGTTGCAATCTCACCAATTACTCTTCCTGGCTCCTGTACAACCCTTCTACCTGCCTCTGCAAGTGAATCATGTAATCTTCCCTCCATTGCACCAACAACAAATGTATCAACAAGTGAACTATCTTTCATATGTCTTATTGGTGCATTTCCAGTAAGACTACTTGCAATATCTGTAGAATATGATTCACCTGCATCATATGCACCCCTGCCTATGTTTGTAAGGAATCGTGTAACGGTATGATCGCTTGAATAATCGGAAGCATCTCTTTCGAGAGCAACGTTTGCTGTATTCTCAGGTTCATATATTTGACCTTGTGTTTGATCTTGTGGTTGACCACCAGTACTAACTGTTGGGTTTGTATTTTGTAGTTGAGCAGTTGCAATTGGTAAAAGATTTCCAGAAGTTGGTCCATTCTGTGCACTTGTTACAAGATCTTGTGAACGTTTGTTGAATACAGAACCACGTGAAGTACGTCTAACCATGATTTAACCTCACATTACTAGTATTTATCATTTAAAACCAACTCCCTTTTATACCAAATGGTGTGTCACCCACACCTATTCCAAAGTATTTCTTTTCATACTTTCTTACTTTTCCAGGTTCCCTACCCTTAAATGTAACATAGCCTGGACCCTCTTGGTTCTTTCCACCCCAGTAATATGGCTCGTACCAATTTGCTGGTGTTTGCCACCAAGTCTTTTTCTTTTTATCTTTTTTTCTTGGTCTGCTAATTCTAGAATATCTACTTCTAGGTAATCCAATTGGAATTACTGGATTAATAGGAAACACAAACGGTGGTTTTGGTACTGTTACTGGTGGAACTTGTACCATTGACTGTACAAGTGTAGGTTTTCTTACTGTTAATTGAGGAGCATCAAATCTTTCTAGTAGAAGTGATGCAAGTGCAGGTTTAACTTTCATAACTACTTTTGGTAATTCATCCATTATCTGCAAACTTGCTGACTGTTCTGCTTCTGCTGGAGTTTGTGAGTATGATTCTATAATTCCTGGAATTTGTACATTGTTTAAATTAATTTTATCCATTGAAAATATGTTAGGTGTTGAAGATATACCAGTTAGACTTGCTGGTGCTGTGTATGTTTTTACAGTTAGACCATCTGTATCACCTATTTTATTGCTACCTATTTCTATACCTGATATTGTTTTTTGTATATCACTAATGGTTTGATCTACTATATTTTTAGGCTGTGGGTTAACCATTAATGGTTCTGCATTTACATCTGGTAAGAAACTAAAACCTTCAGTTTGTGTTGTTAATGCATCACTTACTACTAAAGGTGATGTTTTTAAACCAAGACTTAACTGTGACATAAATCCAATTCCCTTTTCTTTCTCCACTGCTTTTTCAATTCTAGATCCAAATAATGCTCCCATTGCACTACCAGTTGATCCTTCCGTTTTGAATACACTTTTAGGTCTTGGTGTAACCATTGATGCCCCTGCATCTCTTTGATCAAATAAAGCAAATTCATCAGGAGTATGTGTTGCTCTCGCTTTTGCCTCTTCTAATCTTTTATATTCTTCCATCCTTACAACATCCGCTGATTTATCACCCAATGCAGGTTCCATTCTTTCCATTGCTGAATCTCTATCTGCTAACCATTTACTAAAGTCTTCAGATGATCTTGTATTTTTTTTTGCTTGGGATTTAGTATATCCTTGTTGTTGAAGTTCCATCATTTCTCTATTGATTCCACGTACTATTGATCCTCCAGATTCATCAACATGTTTAGGTTCTATTCCAAGGCTCTTGTAAACCATACCTCGTAACAAATCCTTTGTTTCAGTAAATGTATATGGTGTGGTGTATGGATCTTTTCCTTCAATTCCTAATTTGGTTTCACCAGGTCGTAATATTATTCCATCATCAGGGTTAACAATCCATTTTACCCCACCTTCAATACCACCTTCAGTGGTAGATAATACAGTTATATCAGCAGTAATATTTTCTGTTGCTTCTCCTGTAAATGAATGTCGTAATTCTCTACCTTGTAAATTATATTTTGTCATTCTTGCTCTGAGCACTTTTTTCCTGTCCCTCTGAGCCTTTTCATACTTTTGAAATTTCTTGAATGCTTGAGAAAGAGATACAGATGGTCTAGAATAATTAAGTATAGATCTTTTTTTATTCACTTCTTTCTGAATTTCAAATTTTTCATTCTCAATATGTCTGTTTATTTGGTCATAACTACTCTTGGCTTTATCATATTTTTCCTTTATTTTATTAACTGCAGCTTGTTCATTGTCTGCTAATTTTATCAATCCTTGATCCCAAGAAATATTAGGATGACTTTGATAACCCTCTAAATCTTTTTTTAATTCCTTTGTTAGTTGTTCAGGATCCAATTCCTCCAATATTTGTCGCATTGCTAAATTGTGATGTGGATGTTGTTGTTCTGTTGTTATAGGTTTAACACCTGAAAATCTTTTAATCACTCCTCTAGCAAAAATATTTATAAATCCTGGTGATTTACCTGGAAGAAATGGTACGAGTGAAACCGATGATGGTTCTACTGAACCACGTGTCAACTGTGGTGACACTGGTGTCATCTGTTCTCTTATATTAGTCAATGTTGAAACTCCTGGTTTTTGTTTTTTTGGTAACACACTTCTTAATTCAATAGGTAAATCAAGTGCTGGATTTATAAACCCCTTATTTTTTCTATTAATGATTTTTTTGGAAATTAAACCTTGGGGATAATGTAATTTTTTATTTCCAGGTCTATCTACTACATCCAATACTAGTTTTTTATATTTTCCATCATTATATATAATTTCATTTACTTCATGCTTTGGTAATTCTTTGTGTCCTTTAATTTTTGTCTGTACAAGGTTAACCATAGATCTCTTAAATCTCATTAACTCCAAATTCTTTTTACTAGCAGGTATACCTGACTTTGCTATGACAGCATCTTCTAATACTTTATAATTTGTACGCTTTTCTGTTTTTAGTGGATTTGTTAAATTCTCAGACATTTTCTTTTCTTTTGCAATATAAGATGTATCTTGCATATAATGTAGTGGTATTGATACAACACCACCAACTGGTTCACCTTGTTTTATTGAATCATATTCATGTTTTGATACTCCAAATATTCTTGAAAGTGGAAAATCCTTAGTTACATGTCTAACATTATCTGATTTTCCTACCATACCTTCATACAAACCATATCTTTCACTTCCACCCAAACCATCAGATGGTCTAAGATTTCTCATATCAGTATCTTTAAATTTTTTACCCATAAAAAAATCAGTTATTGATTCCTTTTTTACAGTTATATTCTCTAACTTACTACCAATCCATTTTGAAGTATCAATAGATAAATTTGTCGCATGTAAACTAACATCACGTTTAAGACCAAGTCCTCCTTTAGTAGTTTGATCTATTGATTCAAGTTTTTCTTTTTGTTTTTTAACAATATTCCATGCTTTACCATATTTCATTATTCCAATATCATCATCAGTCATAATAGATAATACTCCTTCATATGATTCAGGGTCAGTAAGTCTAATAATTTTTTCATTTAATATATTACGTATACCTTCTCTGGGTGTTCTTTCTATTACTTCTGCTACATCTAATGTCCCACCATCTATAGCCATAATGTCAGCAAATGCAGATCTATCTGATTTCCAGGTTTCTCCCATTGCCTTTTCAGCAATTTCCTCTGGAGTCATGTCTTTGTTTCCTTTAATTTCAGCAATTTCCTTTGGAGTCATCTTTTTGTAATAAGCTCTCATTTTTTTTATGTCTTTTGTCATTTCAAAATCTTTACGTGGTATTATCTCTCCTGAACTAGACCAAACTGTAAATGGTCTATCTGATGAAGTACCAGCTTCTGGGTTTTCATAACGAGGTGTAATTCTTTCCATTGTTTTGTAATTTGTTGCAGAAGAACCTACACTCATATCTGATTCCATCAGTTCAAATACAACAGGTGATCTATTACCAGTTTGTGTATCAGGCAAAATGTTTCTTGGTATATCTACATTCATTCCACCGCCTCTTGTTGAATGGTATGGTTTAAATATGTCTGTCATCATTGTTGGATCAAAATTTTCAGGATCAGTTATTTTAAACATAACTTCTCTTCTACCTTGTTTATTAATTGGTGTACTTGTAGCAGGTAAAGTTGTTATGAAATATTGTTCACCTGTTTTTATATTCGTACGGAAGTTACCTGTTGTTACTGTATCATGTTCAGCAGCAAGTTGTTTCATTCTAAATTCTGTCATATATGTAATAGTACCTCCGTCTCTTCCAAGACTGTATACACCCATCTTTTGCATTATAGGTTTTGTCCAATTCTCTTTATCCATCCATTTTAAATTCTGTATTTTTTGCTCTTCCAGATTTTTAATTCTTTCATCTATCATATCTTGATCTTTTTTCATTTTTGCTTCCATTTTCTTTATTGATCTATGTGGAAGAACTTGCTTCCCAGATTTTAATGTTATCATATCTTGAGGTTTATTTGACATTCTTGCATCACTCCAACCTCCTGTCGGTTTAGTTCCCTGTATTTTTCTATATATCATGAATTTAAGTTGATCATCAAGTAACTCATCTTTTTCTTTTGTATATCTTATTACAGCATCTATATCACCCTCAACCAATGCTCTCTGACGAAGTATATCGTATATAGGTACCTTTGTTGGTTTACCTAATTGTCCAGTATCTATTGTAATTGATACTGCATCCAATGGAGATTCTCCTTGCCAATCTTTTTTGAAAACTCCTTGTCCAAGTCCTGAACCATCTCTTACTTCTGCACTTCTTAATGATGCTTGAAATCTTTTTCTCTTTTTTTCTTTTTTAATCATAGCCTCATAACCAACTGCTTCGTCCAACGCTTCCTTTGAAAAACCTTTATACTGTAATAGTATATCATTAGGATTCATCATTGTTTTTACAGTAGGATCCAACTTAGCAGTTGATAAATAACCTACATCCTTGAATGCTTTTAAAAAATCAGGATTTGTTCCAGATGGAAATATTACAAGATCCTTCACACCAGATTTTACATCAACACCTAAAGTTTGTTTTAAGGAATTTGTAGCTTGGTACATATATACCATAGATTCTTTTTGTTCTACTTTCCATGGTAAGAATGTTCTTACCATACCCACTCCTGGAACTTTAACTTTCTTAAAACCAATTCTTTTAACTTTTCTTGCTGGAGACATATTTGTAATATCCATACCTGATTCTATTACATCTTTTCGGTTTGCATTTTTAATCCATATTTCACCACCTGGGTCATCTATAAACCGATCAAAGTTATCTTCCATACCTAGAGTCTTTCGTTGTTCTGGTGTTATATCTAATAATTGTTGGTAACCTCCCCATCTACCTTTATATATTCCTTTTTCCTTCCTAATGTTTACAGCAGGTTTAACAGAAACATGAATTGTTTGTTTTGCTACTGTATCTCCAAATCCAGGAAACATTTTATTCAATTCAACTATATCCATTCTCCATAATGTTGTTCTTACAGAATCTTCTCTAAATCCAGTTTCTGTAGCGCCACCCCATGTTGACAAGTGTAGTCCACTATCATCCTTTCTATTTGCACGTTCTTTTATGTTGTAACTTAATTCAGTAAATATACGTTCTCTTATATTACCAGTATTCTTAAGCTGTTTATCAATTGCAGTAATTTCTTTATCCAATTCTGCAATGGTTCCTTTGGTAACATATGGTTTTGGTCTATCTGCAAAATTCCTTCTTGTTTTTTTACCCTTAGATTTTTTAGATGTTAAATAAAGTTTATTCTGATTTTTCAAATATTTTATTTGATCTAATGTTTTCTTATATCCAATATCAGTTTTAAGATCATTTTTCCATGAGACAATCTCAGATCTTAAATTTTTAATACCTAATCTTATTTCTATTTTTCTTTCACTCTGTAATTTCAACCCCTTTTTTTTATGCCAAGTTTTAGACTCTGTATTAGTTGATTTTAATTCTTTCATAGTTTTTTCAAATGATTCTTTTCCTTTTGATCTATGAGATCTCCACTCATTAAGTTCTTTTATGAAATTTGTAATATTAGCTTTTGCATTACCACGATCAGCACTATCTATCTTACGTGTATGAATTTTACCATAATAATCTTTTGTTGTAATTTCACCATCTTTTAATGTTTTCTCAGAATCAGCAATCATTCCTTTAAAATAAGTTATTTTTGCAGACGTATCTGAATTAAACTTGTCATAATCTTTTTGTAGTTTTGATATTTTATTTTGGTTTATACCAAAACCAACAACATTTTTTTCTTCCTTTTGATTTATAATTAATTGTTGTTCCTTAATATCTTGTTTGTTTTTATTTATCTTAATATTAATTCCACTTTTAAAAGTGTTTGCCTTTTCTTGTAATACAGATATTTGATGTGTGTTTATATTTATCTGATCCAACGGATCTATTGCTGCTTCAAATCCTTCTAATTGTATGTTTTTAAATTGTGATACGTCTGTAGTTTTTTCTTCGAGTGATTTAATTCCCTCCCTTCTTGCAGTAATCAATAGATCTCTTTCGTTCTCTAAACGTTGTACCTTTTCGTCAACTTTTGAAACTGCTTTTTCATATGATGCCCTATTAATTATTGCAGTAACTGGAACAGTTTTTGAAAATGTTTCAGCAATTTCTGTAGCTTTTGCCCTTGCTCTGTTTACACCTAAAGCTGAAGCCATAACATTACCATATAAATCCTTGTTAAATCTAATATTTCCCATCACCCCTGCATATGCACCAGATTTTTCTTTATCTAGTATATTCTGTTTAAAAATATTATCTGCATTTATATCAACTGCTGAGTATGGTATATCACCCTGTGTACTTCCTGGTGGATGTAAATACTTGTCTACTTTTGTTGCTACATTAACTGGTGATCCTTGTATAACGTTTGCCAATCTTGCAATTTTACTACCCTTAACCATTGAACCTGTTAAACCTAAATATGTGTTTTTAAATATTTTTAATTGAGGAAGTAGTGTATTTTGAACTTCACCCACAAATTGTTGTGCTTTTGCAATTTTATAATCCTTCTCTGCTTTTGTTTTTTCTGGTAATTTATTTATTTTATTAATTCTACTTAATGAAAATCTATCTCCCAATGATGTTGAACTAAATTTTGCTGATGCAATCAAATCATCTGCTAATGATCTCTGATCAATTGGTAATATCTCATCCATCTGTTTAATTACATTATCACTATATCCACTTTTTATTACTTTGACTGCTTTTACTATTTGTTTTACTCCTATTATTTTTCCTGTCTTTGCAGCAGCATCAAGTCTTTTTGATGATGGTACAGCATCTGTCACTCTTTCAATTTTATATGTTTTTGCAACTAACGCCAAACCAGCAGTACCTTTAACACTTCCTTTCATAATACCTGCTGTTGTCTTTGCAGATATTGTTGCAACTGCTTTAACTGTACCTCCACCTATGAGGAAGTATGGTATCTCACCCACAAAAGAACCTAAGTAATATGCTTGTGTACCTGATGATCTGTTAAATCTTTCTGTTGAAGTTGCAAACTCATCTGCTGCTATTTTATGTGCTACTGGACTTTGTATGATTGCACCAACATTTCCAATAACACCACTCATACCCTCAACAAACGAACGTGTTTCTGGTGGCTTACCTTCTCCACCTTTTTGCATAAATTCAGGTAGAAATTTATAATCAGTTTTTAATTCTTCAGGAAAATACCATTGAGATGTTGTAACTCCTTCTTCCTTTAATCGAGGATCTACAAATGGTTTTATCAATGGATTGAGAAGTAAGTCCAATCCACTCTCCATAGTTTTTTGATTTTTTGCTTCCACATTATATATAACATCTTTTGCCATACCAGCAAATTGTTCTGTTGGTACAACTGTACCACGTAATGATGCTGTTAAAGGATCCATTTTTTCTATTTCTGATAGATCCATTCGTCCTTCTTCATCAACTTTTATTTCTCCACCAATAATATTTGTTGATACAGGTTCTTTACCATCTTGTCTATCCTGTACTCCAGGTGGTGCAACTGCAATACCTGCTGTTGTAACACTTGTTGATGCTGGAACTATGACTGGTGCTGTTGGTTGTGTGGTTGTCTGTGGTGTTGTTATTCGTGTTGCCTTTGCAACAAACTTCCTACGATTTATTGCACTTGTACCTGTTCGGCTACGCATGTCAAAAACCTCCTGTTAATCGTTTATAATATCTAGCAATCTTTGGATCAACAGTTACATCCCCAGCATTAAATCTGGGATCCCATAATGTTCCTTGTTTATTAGAATTGGTTCCAACTCTTCTTATTGGACTTAGTGCAGGGGCTGATCTTGTATCATGATATTCTCTTGTCATACTCATTGGACTTGATCCACTAATACCACCCTGAAATGATTTCTTTGCACGATAAACTGGATTATCACCTCGTATTGTTTGATATGTGTTTTCTGCAAATTTAACTTCTTGTTTAAGATACTGATACTGCTTGACAAGTCTTTTTCTTTGTGTGATAAGTGGAACTGCTGCAGAGTCTTTCATCAAATCCAATTCGTTTGGCATCTTACCTTTCTTTTGACGGAAGAGTGCAACTGCTCTTGACAGACTTTGATCTACTTTCTTTATTTTTTTAACTATCTCTCCCATCTTTGTTTTACGTTTGTCTTCTTTTTTACCTGTACCAAATGGTGAGGATTCATTGATTTTTAAATATGTTGGTATCATCTAACTAGACCTCCTAAACTTTGTCTTCCACCACGAGTTGTCTTTCTTCTGGAACCTGTATTTCTTCTGAATCTATTTGCTTGATTCCTTCCCCATGATCCACTTCTTCTAATTCTATTAATCATTCCACTTGAACTTGTACCCTGTTTCACAGCTTCAAAATCTAATATTTTCTTATATTTTTTATATTGTTCTATATCTTTTTCTGTTTTTACCAAACTTTTTTCATAAAATTTCTGTGACACCTGATTTTCAGCTACCTTATAATTTATATCATATAATTTTTCTGATGAAGTACTTAATTTTTTCGCAAATTTTGTACTAACAAATCCATCACCACTAGTTTTACCATGTACTGCACTGTAATCCTTCTCAACCTGTTGATCTATCAATGGTAATAATTCATCATGTGAAGACTGTAATGATGATTGTTTTTCTCTTAATGAAACTATTTCCTGTTTCTTAATATCAAGCTCATCCTTCATTTCTGTCCTAATTTTTTCTGATTCACTAACAATTTTTTGTACATCTTGTCTAGCATATAGACCATCTCTTACACCGATTTGATCTGCTACACTCAATGTAAATGAGTATCCATCAACTGTTGATTTACCAAACCAACTCTTTGCAATAACTGAATCTGGAACTGGAGCAGCAAAATGTGATCTTTTATATGTCTTTTTTATATCAGTTTTGTATTCAGATATCTCTCCACCAATATATGATCCAGCACTACTCCAAGCATCATATTGATTTATAATTGCTGAACCAGCTTTTAATTCTTTTAGTTTACTTATATCTTGCTTTCCACCAGTTAAAAGATTAATACTTTCATCACTACGCATTAATTTTTTTGCACCTCCACCAATCCAAGTTTTATCCCATTCACTCATTATATAATCTGGTGACTTTCCACTTACATCCCAGCCTGTCATTTTTTCAATGTCTCGTTTTGTATTTGTTGTTTTATTTAAAATATTTGCATCTTCTACTCTTTGAGTCATGGTTGAATTTTTAGCAATCTTTAACGCAAGTTTATTCTTTTTAATATTTATATCTTTAAACACCTTTGAATAATCTTTACTTATTTCTACTACTTCTGCTTTTACATCTTTTATACTTGATTCATCATTAAATTTTGTATTTGTTATAGTATTTTTTATTTCATCATATACTTTATCACGTTGTTTATTCCAGTTAGAAATACTAACTTTGTTTTTTATGTTTTTTAAGTGTTTTAATTTTCGTTCTAATTTTGACAGTGTTGTAATACTTGTTTGAATCATACCTTGTTCTTGAGCCATTGTCTGCATATCATTAATTGATCTGTCTCTGTCTTCATCTGTATTAATTGTTAAAAACATATTCATTGTTTCAGGATTATATGTACCACTTTCATAAAGTTTTTGATATAACTTATTTCTTCCAACACTTGATACAGCATTTCCTAACATAGTACGTTTTTTATGTATAGATTGTTTTTCCAAATTTAACAAGTTTAAATCTTTTTCTAATTCAATAATTTTTTGTTGTCCTTCAAATTCTGACCAACTAACACCAGATGGTGTCGTTCCTAGATCTTTGTTACGTTTTGCATCAACTGCTTCCAGACCACCACTATAATCAACACCAGTTAATAAATCAGTTTCTTTTGCTCTACCTCTTGCTTCACCATATTCTTTTGCCTCGATATAATCTGGGTTAGCAAAATTACCATAAAGTTTAAATGCATCGGCTGCAATTTTATCTTTCAAAGAACTTTCTTTATTTTGTGATATAATTACATGTCCTTTGTCATCTCTTTGTGTTCCAAAGAAATTACTTCCACTTAATTCTTGTTCTAGTTTATTCTTTGATGCAGTTATCTTTTTATCAATTGCTTTTTCCTCAGACTGTTGTTCACTTAATTGAGACATAATATCTCTTTTAACCATTATGTCTGAAATGTCACCCTTCACCTGTTTTATTTTTTCTGGTGTCATATTATCAAACTGAGACCAATCTATATTTCCACTCATTGGTGCTGCACTAACTCTTCCATCCAAACCAAATGTAACAAGACCAGAACCTGGATTCTGATCAATTAATTCTTGTTGTCTTGCTGTTAGTTGTTGAGTTGCAGCACTTGTTCTTTTTCCATCAGGTAATATTCCAAGATAACTCATTGTTGATGATGACCAATCATGCTGTGCATTCTTGACAAGAGGTTTTTGTGCATTTGATAATTTTGAAGCAGCCTCTAATCCAAACTGAGAAAAATATGATGATTGAATATCTGATTGCCATTTTGCATCTATTGCTGCTTTACCTTCTTTTGTTTCTGCATCTTGTCGTGCCTTACCATATGCTTTTTGATCTTTATAACTTTGATTAGAATAATCTTTAGGTGTATTACTTGCTGTGACTCCTGTAATACCA
>TARA_B110001454_G_scaffold219182_2_pt1 | contig 14204 bp, 12 predicted proteins | sample TARA_B110001454 | Tara Oceans TARA_B110001454 (sample SAMEA4397004) | marine metagenome | biome: Polar Biome; feature: [MES] marine water layer (ENVO:01000295) within the mesopelagic zone...; material: water (ENVO:00002006), including particulate matter (ENVO:01000060) such... | reverse complement strand
TTAAAAAAGCAAAAGTGCCCTCCAGACGCAGGCTGAGGGGCCAGTTCTTAGGATTTAGAATCGGGATCATTAAGCAGCTTGGTGTCCTCAACCTTGCGAAACTGAGCATCAATAACGTTGTCAGAATACTCGTTTTCTTGCTGCCTTTGCGCGGTTTGAAATGGATTTCCACCTTGCGAATAGTAAAACTTAAAACCATTATTTCCAAACTGGTGAACAAAGCTGTTTGCGCTGAAAACGCGCTTCATCAAGAAATTGGAAAACGCAATCGCCATCAACCAACGGACTGGTGGAATGATCAATACTACCCCAGCTATTTTTGTGGCCATCGATGGAACTATCAACAACAATCCTGATAAGAATAGCAGTCCACGAGAAATTAATGCGCTATTAGAAGCCGAGGCATGCCCTGTTTGAAACTCCCTTAAAGATTTTGATCCTACGGCACGTACGATTAAAACTCCAAACATGGTGCTAACAACATAAAACAAAATAAAATTCAGAAATCCGTAAGCCACAACAAAATTGTACACAAGTAAAACTTCGGCAATCAAAATAAGTATCGGCATAAACGTCCTTTATTTCAGGTCTAAAACCACACTGACTGGGCAATGATCACTGCCCTCGATTTCGTCATGAACTTGCGCATCTCGCACCAGTGGCGCCAATCCTTTGGTTACACAAATATAATCAATACGCCAACCGCGATTAGAAATTCGGGCTAGTTCACGGTAGTTCCACCATGAATATTTATCTTTCACATTAGGATGAATAAGTCGGAATGTATCGACAAATCCAATTTTCAAAAACTCTTCAAACCAAAAACGTTCTTCCGGCAAAAAACCACTTTCTTTCGATAACCTGACGGGATCGTATACGTCGACGTCTTTGTGCGCGACATTGTAGTCACCAACAACAACGATTTCTTTTCCTAACCCATAGGTTTTCGCCAAATGTTTATTAAGCTCTTGCAGAAATTCTTGTTTAAATTGGTGGCGAACATCACCCGAGCCCCCATTTGGAAAATAGATATTATATAAAACAAATGGACCGAAATCAGTGATGACGGTGCGACCCTCATCTTCGTATTTTTTAATTTCAAAATTTGTTTTTTCTGTTAACCATTCTCGATTGCTAAACGTAGCAACACCAGAATAACCTTTTCGGATCGCTGACGACCAAAGGGCTTTTTTATAACCCAAATTCTTGATAGCGTCGTCCACCTGTTCTAAATGAGCCTTAGTTTCTTGTACGCAAAAAATATCGGGTTTCTCTTGAGCAATAAAATCCTCAAGACCTTTTTTTGCGCACGCTCTGATACCATTGACATTCCAGCTAACGATTTTCATGGTGACGACCATACCCTTTAATTCCATACTAATACAAGAATTTATCAGCTATTAACCTCAGGATTAGTGCACCGATGTCGACAGATTTGAGCCAAAAGTATAAATCCATACTGAAGAACCAATTTAAAAGTTTAGATGAATCCACTTTGGCACCAATGGTGTCAGACAACTTGCTGTGCCCGAATCCTGTAGAATTGCCTAAAGCGCTTATTACCGAGTTTCAAAATACAATTAAAGCATTTTACACGCTTCGCAATGATCCTATGTATATTCACAATTATGAGTCTGAACTGAATCGCCTTCAACTAAAGGATCCCGGAAACAAATCTTTGTTCATGAGCTATGATTTCCATTTGTCCTGGGAAGGAAAACCAAAATTAATAGAGATCAATACTAATGCTGCCTTTTTAACTTTGGGCTATTATTTATATCAAGCGCATGGATTAGATACTGGTCTTGACTTCAAAAATGAAGATTTGAAAGACTTATTTTTGCAAGAATTGAAATTACAAAACAAACAACCTTCTAAACCGCATGTTCTAATCGTCGATGAAAAGCCGCATGAACAGAAAATGTTTTTAGAATTCTTAATTGTTCAAGAATTGCTGCAATCGTTTGGCTGGCAATGCTCAATTGCCGATGTCGCCGACTACGCGAAATACAAGGTCGATATCGTGTACAACCGTTACACTGATTTCTATCTAAGCAGCACAGAAGCACAAGCTATGCGACGTGATTTTTTAAATCGCACCACATGCTTTTCACCTAACCCATTTGAATACTTTATGTTGGCAGATAAACAGCGCATGATTGATTGGTCATCAGATAGCTTCTGGGAAAGTTTAAATTTTCCAACAGATCAAGTCGAGCGTATTAGAAATGTATTGCCTAAAACTCTTAGCTTTAAGCCAGAATTAAAAGAAGAGATCTGGTCACAGCGTAAACATCTATTTTTCAAACCAAAAAATTCGTTTGGCTCGAAACAGTCTTACAAAGGCGCATCGGTTTCCAAAAAAGTATTCGAAGAAGTCGCTAATGAACAATTTTTGGCGCAAGAGTTAATCCCTGCCCCTGAAGTAGCTATGAAAACACCCGATGGCGATCAGAATTTTAAATTCGATTTACGTTGTTATGCTTATCAAGATCAGTTGCAATTAGTTATTGCACGGGTTTATCAAGGACAAGTCACTAACCTAAAAACAAAATGGGGCGGTTTTTCGCCGGTAAAATGGGTGTAGCATGCAAGAGCGCGTACTTGAACTAGCATTTGGCCAATGGATTGACATAACAGCACCAACAAAAACCGATGTTCCCGATCTGGCACGACGTTATAATATTCCAGAAAAAAGTCTTATGACGTGTTTAGATCCTGAACATCTACCTAAACTAGAAAATTTAAATGAATTTTTATTTTTAGTCACTCGCGTTTTTGACAAATCAAACTCGGCCAAAGGTGATACCATTCAGGAGTTAACAACGAAACTTGCAATCTTTATTGCGAAAGATCGAATAATCACCCTACACAGGGTCGATCATGAATTTATCGAAAAACTTAGAACAAAGCTGGCTGATACCAAAGGCTGCCTGGATTCTAAAAAATTAATTATTGAACTACTGTCTTCCGCAATCCAAAGTTTTGATATTCCACTGACCCAGCTTGAAGAACAAGTAACTACCTTCGAACAACTTATATTTAAAAATACGAAACAGCAGCGTATCTTCCAAGAAGGCTTTTTGCTGAAACGAAAATCTACTGTCTTTCGAAAAGTGTTAAAGTTAGCGAACGACGTGAACAATAAACTTGTGATCAAAGCTGAGTTTCAAAACCAGGATTTTCAAGAAATAAAAACGTCGATGGAAACAATGTTGTTTTACGCAGAAGAAGTGCAAGAAAATGTCACGAACTTGATTACACTTTATTTATCGATGACGTCGCAAAAAACAAACGAAGCTTCATACAAGACAAATGAGATCGTTCGATTGTTAACGGTATTTTCAATTTTCTTTTTACCACTAAATTTCTTAGCCGGTGTTTACGGAATGAACTTCGAATACATGCCTGAATTAAAATCGGAACATGGATATTACGCGGTACTCGGAGTTATGGCGTTAATTTCTTTCGGCTTGTTCTCTTGGATGTATCGTCGCGGCTGGATCAAAGGCCTAGAAGATCTTTAATCCTTACGGATTTCTAACAATTTTAATCATTTCCTAAAGTGTTTATGTCAAAATAAATACATAGGATACTTGTATGACAATGAGAAGAAGGATCTTCTTAAAAGGCATGGCCGGTGCATTGGCACTAACGTCAATTGCCGCTAAGAAAAAACAAAGTAGGCCAGTAGAGTTTGATCGAAATCTTGTTTCAGTTTTACTGGGACCGTCTTTCGACGGACAATCAGAATTTTCAATCGTTCACTGCCAGCAAGAGCCCTTGCGCTACCTGATCTATGAAGACGATCAACTTCTGCAAGATATGACATACAGTACTGTCACTTTTCAAGACGATGATTTCAAGATTGATAAATTTCTTGTACAAAACTTACCAATTGATCGAGACCTTAAAATTCGGATTCTATCGAATAGTAAACAACTTGACGAGCGTACCTTTTCTTCCATTTCCTCAAAGCGCCCAACTTACAAAATCGGAATTGCGTCTTGCATGAGAGCCGCACAACATGAAAAAGCAATGTGGACCAGCCTTGAAGCGCAAAATGCAGACGTAAATCTATTTGTGGGAGATTGTGTCTATATAGACTACCACTTGGATGAAGAGCCCACGCCAAGAATTCATTGGGATAAATTTGTAGAAGCACGCATGGTACTTGATTTCTATCAATGGAAACGACTAGTTCCAACCATTGCTATTTGGGACGATCATGATTTTGGTGGTAATGATTCGAATTCGAGTTTCCCTTATTCCGCGGAAGCTCGAGCCAATTTCAAAAATTTCTTTGCGCAAAACTTAAGCGAACAAACGTGCATCACCTCAGGACCAGGAATTTCTTGCAAATTCCAACTAGGAAACCAGTTATTCCTTATGCTGGACGGCCGTTCATTCCGCGAAAAACCGCATTCCAAAAAAATGTATTCTCTGTTTGGTAAAGAGCAAGAAGAATGGATTTTTGATTCAATTAAAAACTTCAAAGGCCTAGTGTGGTTTTGCAATGGGACGCAGTGGTTTTCAAACTACGGTTATGCGGAATCCTTCCGCAAACACTTTACGATCAATTTCAATAGCTTTGTCGAAAAATTAAACTTAGCTGAGGCCCAAATGATTTTTGTCGCTGGAGATGTTCATTATTCAGAAATATGCACCACACCGAACTATCTTAAAAAGAAATCGATAGAGCTAACGTCAAGCTGCATGCATAGTTCAAATTTTTTTGCGTTGCCTACTGTTGCCAATAGTCCGTACCGAATGTCGGCGACATGGTTAAGAAATTTCATGGTTTGCCAAACTACCGAGACTGAAAAAACAATTTCGGTCACGGCGGATTGCTTTACCAAAAACAAACGCCGCCTATTTACCAATAAAATGGATTTTGACCTGACCTGACCCTGGATAAAACTGGCATAGCCACAAAATTTATTCAGAAAACAGGAACATACAAAAGAGATGAGAAAACAACCGCAGTAGTACTGCAAAGCAATTCTAGATTTTATTTCTAAGTCACTAAAGCTCTCACCTTTTTTGTGAGAGCTTTAATTCCATGTTACTTTTTGTTTTCGAATTCTTTGATTAGGTCAGAAAGTTCTTTAACTTTTTTGCTTTTATATTCTGCAGCACCGCCACCTTTGTAGTGAGCTTGAGCCATGGTATTGATCGTATTAGCTAGGCGTAATCCTGCTTTCATGATTTGGGCTTTGATGATTTCAGAAGCCTGTTTCATATATTCTGGTGTCGCTTCCGCTGCACCCGTTGCTTTAACAGTTACAGCAACCCCTTTTTCGTCCAACACTGGTTTACCGTTAGCATCTTTAGTTAAACGCATGCAGTATTCACGCTGAGATGGGTGCAAATCGGTAGCACCGTCAATATAAACCTTAGAATGTAATGCTTGAGATTCTTTGTACCATTCAACCGAAGGAGCCGATGCGATTTCTTTAGTTTTCAAACTTTTCTGATCTTCAATTATAAGATCAGCTAATTCTTTGTAGCCTTTCCATCCCGGCATTTTATATTTAGGATCTTTTTCTTTCTGAGCGTAGAAAATTTCTTCAACTAGAGCTGAATCCCAGAAAGAATGCAAGTTAGATGACTTGATTTGAGCTTTTTCGCCTTTGCCAACAGAGTATTTAACATTACACCAGTTAGCACCACGGTCATAGCCATTACCCACATGCAATGGCTGATGAACGTCACCAACTAAATGAATAAGATATCGCATTAAATCCATACGTTGGTTTTTTGAAAATTTTGGCGTTGATTTTCCCATGAACAATTTCGTCGGAACTCCAGCGATCAAAGAATTGGCGTCGATTTTCTCTCGTAAAGCTACAGGAATTTTGCCGTACGAACCGTCATAACGAGGATCGATTTCAACAAAGTGAAAACTTGCAAATTCCTTATAATCTTCATCGGAACGCACTAAATCTGGAAATGTAGCAGCTTCGGCCATTGGTCCATGACCTAAGATCTCTTCAACCAAACGCTTACCTTTGGGGGTCAAGTTACGTTGAGCGATCTCGCCCACAGTTTGATGACCTAAATCGCCCCAAGCTAAAGCCATTGAGCTAACTAACGTCGTTGCCATAACAGACGTAACGATCTTTTTTAAATTATTCATAAATTCTCCAATCACAGCGCAAACTAAAGTAAACAGAAATTCATTTCAACTGTAGAGAAATAGACAGCACGACAAGAAAAGGCACCGATTGGATAAGTCTGTAGTGAATCAGGTACTTAGATTAAGCACGACGTTCTACTAGTTATTGATCAAAAATCATTCACAAATCAAAAAAACCCTTAAATTCAAGGAAGTTGATCCGATGTATTAAGCATGACCGTAAAAATGAGTTTAAAAAAGCCACAAACCAGCGAGTACTCCGCATTTGATGCCATCGATGGTTCTCATCCTTACAAAACACTCGGCGAAGAATTCTACATCGAGTACCCAGTGTTCAATTTGAAAAAAGGCAAAATAGCTTACTTCAATTATGATCTAGCGCGCGATATGGGTCTGATATCAAAAGATCATAAACAAAAGATGACCCCAAAGTTAGAACAAAAAATTTTGGACACATTTTCAATTCAAATTATTAACGAATATGATGTTCTTTCAAAAAAGCGAATTCCTAGTCACTTGATCAAGCCAAACAAATATATGGCTACTCGCTATCTACAACTGCAGCACAAAAACAAACAGGGCAAAACTTCGGGCGATGGGCGCAGTATTTGGAATGGATTTATAAAAAACGGAAAAAAAACTTGGGATGTATCTTCACGTGGCACCGGCGTCACACGCCTGTCGCCGGGCAGTGTTGAGGCGGACAAACCTCTTAAAACGGGAAACACTGAGGCCGGTTATGGATGTGGACAAGCGGAAATTGACGAGCTAGTTAGCTGCGCCATTATGTCTGAAGTGGTTCACAAAATGGGAATTTATACGGAACGAGTTCTAACAGTTATTGATTTAGGTAACGGTGTGGGAATTGGTGTACGTGCAGCCGAAAATTTATTTAGACCTGCCCATGCATTTCTATTTCTAAAACAAAACCGCTGGGAGCCTTTAAAGCGGGTCATCGACTTTTTTATCGACCAAAAAGAAATGTCTCAGACAACATCACACGGCGCGGATAAGTACGATACTTTCTTAACTAAATTTTGCGATCGATTTGCTTCGTTTGCGGCCCAACTCGAAGAACACTACCTATTTGTATGGCTAGACTGGGACGGCGATAACGTATTGATGGATGCTGGTATCATCGACTATGGCAGCGTACGTCACTTCGGAAGCTGTCATAACCAATATCGCTACGATGATGTCGAACGTTTTTCAACCAACTTGTTAGAACAAAAACAAAAAGCTAAATCGATCGTCATGACGATGCTTCAAGCTATTGACTACGTGAAAACGAAAAACAAAAAAAGTTTAGACAGTTTCAAGCGTCATCCTTTGATGGGTCGTTTTGAAAAAATTTTTAATCAAAAACAACTTTACTATTTTTCTCAAAAACTAGGGTTTAACGATGTGACATTTGCGAAGGCCACATCACAGCCGGAAACTCACCGTGCGTTGTTAAAGCTATTCAAAGCCTGCCATTATTGGGAAAATTTAAAAACTCAACCCGGCTTTTCAAAAGTAGCGGACGGCATTAACAAAAACCCTCTATGTAACATGCGCAACTTCTATCGCGAATACCCGGCATATAAAGAAGATGGCAAGGCACCGAAACTGACCATCGATGAGTTTATCTCTATGACCTGGACGCAATCCTCCCCGAAGAAAAGTACAGCCTTGTACTACAAAAACAGCGCGCGTTTTGAAGACCTTTTAAAATGCTATGATCGTGTCACTACCTTCATGTCGAAAAATAGCAATGCGAACATTCTTTCGGTTCTGGCAAAAAATGCGGCTCGCTGGAATCCTTCCAACTTTTTGACAGGGAATTCTTTGATCCACAATGTGGATAGTATTTTAGAACAATATAAGACTTTTCAACGGGAAGATATTGTCCAACTAAATGTTGAAAAGATCGTTCATTATGTGAGCGGCGAAGCGTCGGATTTAAGAAAGAAATCAATTTATGATGTGAATTCTGCCGACAAAGTTAACCAAAAACTTTGGGACCAAATCCTAATGAACTTGCATGAATTTAGAGATGAGTTTTAACCCAACGTTTGATAATTGGGAATTCTTCGTCGATCATATCGTGTTTTTTATTCAAAGACACAAATTCAATATCTAGTCCGCTATCTTTTAATTTTTCAGCACCAAATTTTGTTTCTTGATAGGGAAGAATGTCATCGCGGTACCCGTGGGTCATAATCCAAGGAGTTTTCCTAGAATCCTGAGTTAGGCTTTGACGCCAACGAGGGAAAAAGTGGAAATAACCACTAACTCCTATAACACCACCTAATTGCTTTGGATAGTTAAGCGCTACATCGGCACTGACCAGGCAGCCTTGTGAAAAACCAAAAAGGAAAATATTTTTAGCTTTGTAACCTTGCTTTTCTAAATCGTTGATGACATCAAAAATCATCGAGCGAACACGCAGAACACCCGTTTTTTCATACGGAGGTTCACCGAACCAAGAAAAACCTTTTAAATATTTTCTAGGAGCATTTAAAAGTAAGTAATTCATTTCAGGGACACCCAACTCTTTATCGAAATTCTTAAATGGTTTAAGACTATCCCCACGACCATGAAGCACCAGCATAATCTTTTTTGATTTACGTTTAGCCGCCAAAAACTGATACTTAAAATGGTCTGTAGATAACTGAAAATCCATCCGGGTCCCCTCTAGAATTGGATACAATCGATGTGACCAAGGGCTTTACCCAGCAAGCGATCTGCCGTCAAGATTTCCTTCTTCAAAGAGCCACATTGCTGAACAGACGCAATTCGCTTTGAAACTTTTTCTCTGACATCACGATTTCCTACAGGGTACAAATATAACTCTTCTTCACGCTGGAAAATACTTGCGATAGTTTCAGTCACTTGAACATCCGGAGTAATTCCTAGCAATTGAGGTGATCGCCCTGATGGCAAGTGAAATGTCCCTTTCGTTTGAAAGTACAGCAGCTTATTATTTTTTGGCCACTCTTCACCTTCTTGAAACGAACCCTTTCCAAATGTACGCTCACCGATCAGGAGCCCTCGTTCGTAGTGCTGAATAACACCCGCTAGGATTTCTGCACTCGACGCTGTGGAACGATTCACTAGAACTACCAAGGGACCAAAATATTCTTCAGGTTGTTCACTAAAAAACGTTTCTTTTCTAAAACGCTTGTTAAAGTACACTAGATCGTAAATCTTTTTCTCGCCTACGAATAACCCACTGATGCAAAGGATTTCATCCATTGAACCACCCGAATTATCACGTAAATCCAAGATCACACCGTTGGTTTTTTCTGTGATCGCTTGGCGGAGGTTAGATTTAGTTACTTCACACACGCCATCGGAAATTTTAAAAATACTGATCAAGTGCAAATTCTTATTATTTCTGCGGGGGAGCCGTTTCATTGAAACGGCAGGTAACACCTGGCTACGTTTATCTAAAGACCATGTAGCAATTTTATTGTTCACCATTTTTACTTTAAATTTATGAGTATCCTTGCTTTTCAACCAGTCAGATACTGATTCCAAAGCCATATGAGAAATATCTTTTCCATCAATCTCAAGAATCACATCGCCTTTGCTAACGCCTAATTTATCAAAAATGGATCCTGGATAGATACGTGCGAACACAAATTCAGATTCAGTTTTACCTAAATTAAAACCATATGAGTTTATTCTTGGATTACTATTAGCTACAACTTTTTCATAGTATTCCCGTGGCAACAAATAGCTATGTGGATCACGATGAATCGATAGATAATTGTTAATACCAAGACCAACAATATAAGGAGCAAACTTATGAGATTTAATTTTCTCTTCAAGCTCTTTCCAAATGACTTCGAAATTCATTCCTAGGTGCTTGCTGTCTCTAAACAATTTCAACCATGGCGTTAATCTAACTTTTTCACTTTGACTCGCAATCGTTTTACGCTTTTCTAGAGATAGCCCGTCAGAATCAGACCATTTCATTTCTAATTCCATGTAGTTCGCCATGCTATAAAGGCTATTCACACAGGCCAAGTATGTCTTTTGGGTGCTTTTACAATTGAAATTTTGATAGAAATTGCCAATATCTTGGGTCTTCAAACCCGTGTCTATCCACGACTCCTCTTGCTTAGAGGTCGATGAATTCATGAGCTGGTGCTCGAATGAAATAAATATTAGTACTATGGCTATTAACCCTACCCCAAAACGTACCACGTAAACCCTCCCCGAAAAAATCGGGCCCGACATAAACAAGAGCAACCACTATGCCATTTCTAATATAACTCTCAAGGGGTCTCGCTCGGTTAGTCTTAGTGAATTTTCATTAATGTCTAACAATTTGACAAGACTAAAAGGGGTGGAGTAAAAAAACTAATGAGGTAAAAATGGACCGTAAAATTATAGTTACAGGCGCCAATGGCTTTATTGGCAGCGTGATCGTGTGGGAGCTTAACCAGAAGGGTTTTACGAACATTATCGCCGTCGACAGCGTTCCTTTAAGCGAGCGTAATCTTTTAAAAAATTTAAAATACTCTCAGTTCCTAATGCACACGGAGCTTTGGCCATATCTAGCCAAGCAAGCCAAGGGTGAAATTTCGTGGATTGTTCATATGGGTGCATGCTCATCTACAACAGAAAAGAACTGGGACTTCCTATACGAAAATAATACCCTATACACTCAAAAAATCTTCGAAGCCGCCGTAGAGAAGGATTTCGACGTCGTATATGCCTCCAGCGCCGCGACTTATGGTGCCGGCGAAAACGGATTTGATGACACGACTGATGCTAATATTTTAAAACCTTTAAACCTATATGGTGATTCTAAAGTACTTTTTGACCGTTGGACTAAAACCGCCAAGGCATTGCCAAAACATTGGTACGGTTTAAAGTTCTTCAATGTATATGGCCCAATGGAATACCACAAAGATTCAATGGCCAGCGTGGTGTTTAAGTCATTTCACGCGATTAAATCCACTGGAAAAATGAAATTATTTAAGTCACACAATCCTGAATACAAAGATGGCGAACAGTTACGTGATTTCGTTTATGTTAAAGATGTCACACGCTGGATTGTTGAATTGATGGAAAAAAAGCCGACTAACGGTATTTATAACATGGGATTTGGCAAAGCACGCACATGGAATGACTTAGTTACTGCGACATTCAAGTCTTTGAACAAAGACGTGCAAATCGAATGGATGGAAATTCCTGCCGATATCAGAAATCAATATCAGTACTTCACAGAAGCCAACATGAATCGCTGGCTAGCCCAGAAGATGTCGGCTCCTCAATGGAGCCTAGAAGACGGAATCAAAGATTACGTTCAGAATTATTTAAATACTTCCGATCCATACTTAAAAACGAAAGTGTAAAAGGAACGTACTTGCAGGCACTACCAGATCACTTAAAAAAATATATCGTCGATCAAAGCGATCAAAAGTATACGCCAAAGGAACAGGCGATTTGGCGCTATATTTTGCGACAATTGAAAAACTATTTAAAAGATCACGCGCATGAAAGTTATCTGGACGGTTTAGAAAAAACCGGAATTTCGTCAGAAGAAATTCCTTTGATAAAAGACATCAGCAGGCATTTAGAAAAATTTGGCTGGCGAGCCCTACCCGTTAGCGGATTCATTCCACCGGCGGCTTTTATGGAACTACAGTCTTTAAGTGTTCTACCCATTGCTTCTGAAATGCGTTCGCTAGAACATTTGAAATACACGCCGGCACCGGACATTGTTCACGAAGCCGCTGGGCACGCTCCGTTCTTAGCCCATCCAGAATTTGCTGAGTATTTAAAAAAATACGCTACCGTGGCTAAGAAAGCGATTATCAGCAAGGAAGACTTAGATATCTACGAAGCTATCCGCGTACTTTCGGATTTAAAAGAAAACCCGTCATCAACAGCAGAGCAAATTACAATGGCAGAGAAACACCTTAACGCTGTCGTTGAGCAAAATAAAACAGTTTCAGAAGCCGCCGAACTTGGCCGCATGAACTGGTGGACCGCGGAATACGGTTTAATCGGTAGTGTCGATAATCCTAAAATCTATGGAGCGGGATTATTGTCCAGCGTGGGTGAATCGAAAGATTGCCTGAAAGACAACGTTAAAAAAATTCCTCTGACTGTCGAATGTTTGAAATATTCTTATGATATTACCGAACAACAACCACAGCTATTTGTAACACCGACGTTCAAGCACTTAGAAAAAGTCTTATTTGAAATGGCTGACACCATGGCTTACAAAACGGGCGGCATTTCTGGCTTGGAAAAAGCAAAACAATCAAGAACGGTGAATACCGTAGTTCTAAATTCGACGGTACAAGTAAGCGGTATTTTATCTAACTTCGAATCAAGTGGTGATCGCGTTGATTTCATCCAGTTCTCTAGCCCAACACAAATTTCTATCGATGATAGCCAATTACCCGATCACGGGAAAGAATATCATTCGACAGGATTTAGTTCACCGGTTGGCAAGTTAAAAAATATCTCAACCTGTCCTTCAGAATTATCAGATGAAGCTTGGGAAAAACTGGGTCTGCAAATCGGTCAGAAACTGACTCTAAATTATGAAAGCGGATTTATCGTTGAGGGTTTCTATTTCGGTCGTACTGTTCGCGGTGGGAAGACTATCTTGATGAAATTCAAAGATGCGACAGTAACTAAAGGCTCTAAAAAATATTATCAGCCAGAATGGGGACCTTTTGATTTACTGTTAGGCTCAGCGGTAACTAGTGTTTACAGCGGCCCTGCCGATCGCATTTCATACGGTCAGAACGATGATTTTGTGGTAAAGAAAGTCGCTGTTAAACTAGTTTCGGAAATCGATAGTGAAATTCACCAACTGTATTCGGATATACGCCACCTTCGTACAAAATTTAATTTCGAATCACCGGCCCTTCCCACTTTGAAAAACATTTTTGCAAAGATGCAAATTTTGGATTCAAAAGATTGGTTAGCTGTTTTAGAAATATATGAAATTTTAGTGAGTCACAAAAAAGAAATATCTAAAGAAGCCGGTTATGATGACTTTGTAAATATCGTACACCAAGATTTAGAATCCAAGAAAAAATCAGCAAAGGACAATGCTGACTCAATTGAACAGGGCGTTCAGTTAGCTGCCCAAATATGAATACACAGTTTAATATCAAAGTGGTTTTAGTTAAAACCCTGTATGATCGTAATATTGGTTCTACATCGCGAGTGATGAATAACATGGGCGTGGATGACCTGATTTTAGTAGCGCCTCAATGCGAAGTAACCTATGAGGCTCAGTTAGCCGCCGCAACCGGACAAACAGCACTGCGTGGGCGCAAAGTTTATTCCACATGGGACGAGTTTTATAAAAATGAATCCGAAGGTGTTCGAATTTCCTTTACCGCACGTGATGGGCGGGGACGCTTAGTAAAAGATTTCGATACGCAGCTAAAAGGTTATTTGGAAACGTTACGTGACGAACAGGAAGAAGATCGCACTGCCATAAAAAATTTGTATCTTATTTTCGGTCCTGAAGATGCGGGGTTATCTGCCGCAGATATGGAATTGTCAAATTTCGCAGTGTCATTGCCAACTTATGGAGACAATTCTAGTTTCAATTTGTCGCACGCTGTTTTGATGGGATTATTTATTTTAAGACAAAATATTGGCGGAAAACGCACTGTTTTAGATGGATCGCAGTTAGAAAAAGAAAAAAACACGCAGCCCATTTCTTTGATTAGCAATACCTTACGTGAATGGCTGGTGACACTGGGATTAAACTTAGATGCAGGTCGAGTGAATGCCTACACTGTTCTTCATCGCATGCTTTTACAAAATGCACCGACACCAAAAGAATATCAAATGCTGGAAACTATGCTTCAACAAACTATTAGAAAATTAAAACGTCTGAAAGAATTCGAACAGAAACAACGCGACAGCCAAGATCAATAACTGCAACTGTATAAACTTAAATTCGATCAGACTCTCCCGACAATAGGTTTCGATCTAACCGGGTAGCCACAAGCAATGGCCAATATTTGTAAGGCGAGACTAACGGCGCAGACGGTTTTCTTGCCGCGAAAAGGTAGTGAAGATAGCTCAGGTC
>TARA_B110001454_G_scaffold43940_1_pt1 | contig 14275 bp, 11 predicted proteins | sample TARA_B110001454 | Tara Oceans TARA_B110001454 (sample SAMEA4397004) | marine metagenome | biome: Polar Biome; feature: [MES] marine water layer (ENVO:01000295) within the mesopelagic zone...; material: water (ENVO:00002006), including particulate matter (ENVO:01000060) such as...... | reverse complement strand
GTTGCTAAAAAGAAGTAAAAAAAGGCTGCCTAATTAGGCAGCCTTTTTTTATGCTTAGTCGTTTATTACAAGGCATCGATACACAGTAACGAGCCTACTAGCTTGGCATCTTCAAGGCTGTTGGGGAAACAATAACGCCATTATTATCAGCATAAACATATTCGCCAGGAACAAACGTAACGCCACCAAATTTAACAGGTACATCAACATCACCCAAGCCGCGCTTATCCGTCTTCAATGGATTCGTTGCCAAAGCCTGCACACCTAAATCCGTTTGCATAATCACATCAACATCACGAATGCAGCCATAGATAACCAATCCTTCCCAACCATTGGCAACCGCTTTATCGGCTAGCATGTCGCCTAATAGCGCGTGACGTAGAGAACCACCGCCATCAACCACCATAACCTTACCCGTACCATCCGTATCAACCAGTTCTTTTACTTTAGAATTGTCTTCATGGCATTTGACCGTAACAATTTTGCCACCAAAACTGTCTTTACCGCCAAAGTTACTGAACATAGGCTCAACAACCTGTACTAGCTCTGGATACTCATCGCATAAATCTGGGGTAATATATTGTGTCATTTTGAATCCTATTGATTTTCAAATACTAAATTAATAATCTGCTTAATACTAAGCAGCGATTGGCTTGATTTCAGCAAGCCACTGACTTAGCTCTGGCCAAACTTCAGCCGCCGCTTCTTTACTTACAACCATATCGACATGGCCAAAATCACGACTGTAACCTTGGTCTTTAGCCAATATTTTAAACTGTTTATTTTCAGAACCGCAAAGCTCAAAGAAACGCTGACAATATTTAACAGGATCTGATTGATCATTCTGCCCAACCATCGCCAACAGAGGCAAATCAAGACCCTGCCACTTTGCCAGTAGCGAAGTCTTGTTACTGCTGAAGCGCCAGCGACCAAATAGACCCAACCAGCGCAAATATTCTTTGGCGATACCTGCAGGTTCATTTTCAGGCCCAATTTTAAGCTTTCGCCCATCCATTTCAGCTTTAAAATTAAAATATAAAGATCCCATAGATGATACAAAAGGAATTTGAAGAAACCAGCGTCTACGAACAATCTGAGAGCCTAACAAAGCAATGCCTGCCACCTGCATCTCTGGCAAAGCACCGGATGCAACCGCGGTAGAAATCAATACTCCACCCATAGAATGCCCCATCCAAACAGGCTTAAGGCCCGTTTTTTCGATGACAAACTCATTGATTGCAGGAACATCGCTTAAGGCATATTTCTCTAAGCTATTTTCTTTATAAGCCAAGTTGCGTGGCGATAAACCATGACCTCTCATTTCCATAATCCAAACATCAAAACCTGAATCAACCAAATAGCGCGCAAGACCAATCCCTTGCGACGACAACCAAAAACCACGATTAGTAAAGCTACCATGAACCAATACAACGGGCTGCTTGCCTTTATTGGATTGGCCATAAATACCAATATGACTTAGGGCGACCTGGACACTCGGGTCAGCATCTCGGCCATGCTTAACCAAATAAACGTCATCGGTTAAATCGCCAATGACGTCTGCTTTAAATAAAGTGACCGGGAAAAACTTACTACTACTTTTCATTAATTGGTTTTATCCGCTAAAAAGAACCAAGTATCTAGAACAGAATCGGGATTAAGTGAAACACTATCAATCCCCTGCTCCATCAACCACTTAGCAAAATCGGGATAATCCGATGGCCCTTGGCCACAAATACCAATGTATTTATCCGCTTTTTTACACGCCTGGATGGCGTTCATTAATAATATTTTAATGGCTTCATTACGCTCATCAAACAAGTGCGCAATAATACCAGAATCCCGATCAAGGCCTAGTGTTAGCTGGGTTAAATCGTTTGAACCTACCGAGAAGCCATCAAAGTGCTCTAAAAACTGCTCGGCTAAAATAGCGTTAGCAGGAAGCTCACACATCATAATCAAACGCAAACCGTTTTCGCCACGAACAAGACCGTTCTCTGCCAGTAACTGAACCACCTGACGCGCTTCGTCGACCGTACGCACAAACGGCACCATAATTTCAACATTAGTAAAGCCCATTTCGTCACGGACTTTTTTCATTGCGCGACACTCAAGCTCAAAGCAATCACGGAATTGATCCGATATATAACGAGAAGCACCTCGGAAACCTAACATAGGGTTTTCTTCTTCAGGCTCATACAAACGACCGCCAATTAAGTTGGCGTATTCATTTGATTTAAAGTCAGAAAGACGAACAATCACTTTTTTACCGTAGAAAGCAGCGGCTAATGTAGAAATACCCTCAACCAGCTTTTCAACATAAAAATCGACTGGACTGGCATAACCGGAAATGCGGCGCTCAACAGTGAACTTCACCTCTTCAGGTAAAGTATCAAAATTCAATAAGGCTTTCGGATGCACCCCAATCATACGATTAATGATGAATTCTAAACGAGCCAAACCGACACCGGCATTGGGCAAAGATTGGAAATCAAAAGCACGATCTGGATTACCGACATTCATCATCACATTGAACGGCAGATCGGGCATGGACTCGACGGAATTGGTTTTAATATCAAATGACAATCCACCTTGATATACAAAACCAGTATCACCTTCCGCACAAGAAACCGTCACCTCTTGGCCATCTTGTAAAACACGGGTCGCATCTTCACACCCAACAATCGCAGGAATACCCAGTTCACGAGCAATAATGGCCGCGTGACAGGTACGACCACCTCTATTCGTGACAATCGCGGCAGAGCGCTTCATGACAGGCTCCCAATCAGGATCCGTCATATCCGCAACCAAAACATCTCCTGGCTGGACTTGATCCATATCGGCAATGTCTTTGATAACGCGAACCTTACCTTTGCCAATACGATGGCCAATACTGCGCCCTTCAACCAAAACCTTACCTGTTTCTTTCAACAAATAACGTTCCATAACATTTTTATCGACACGGCTTTTTACGGTTTCAGGACGCGCCTGAACCACATACAACTTGCCATCATCCGCATCTTTAGCCCACTCAATATCCATTGGACGCTTATAATGCTGTTCAATAATCACCGCCTGTCGAGCAAGCTCGGTAACTTCCGCATCCGAAATTGAGAATAAGCGACGCTCTTCACGATCGACTCGCTTAGTAACAACCGACTTGCCCGCCACACCTTCGTCACCATAAATCATCTTAAGGGCCTTCGCCCCCAAATTACGGCGTAAAATCGAAGGACGACCCGCAGCCAAGGTCTCTTTATGAACATAAAACTCATCAGGATTTACCGCACCCTGAACAATACTTTCACCCAAACCATAAGAGGAGGTAATAAAGACAACGTCTTCAAAACCCGATTCGGTATCCATGGTAAACATAACACCAGACGACGCGGTTTCGCTGCGCACCATGCGTTGAATACCAACAGATAACGCGACCTTGTTATGATCAAAACCATGATGATCTCGATAAGCGATGGCTCGGTCATTGAACAGCGACGCAAATACGTCTTTCATGGCATCAAAAACAGCATCAATACCAATAATGTTTAGATGGGTTTCTTGCTGACCCGCAAAAGAGGCATCAGGTAAATCTTCCGCGGTTGCAGAAGAACGCACAGCAACCGCTAATTCAAGATCACCTTGCTGCAACTCAATAAAATCTTTTCGCACATCAGCGGCAAGATCTTCAGGAAATGGCGCATCCATAATCCACTGGCGAATCTCAGCACCCGCGCTTGTCAGTGCAGAAACATCTTCAACATCAAGGCCTGACAAACGCTGGTTAATTTTTTCGGCTAAATTTTGATGCGATAAAAATTTCACATAAGCTTCTGCGGTTGTCGCAAAACCATTCGGCACTAAAACCTGCAAAGCGGATAAATTACTGATCATCTCACCTAGCGATGCGTTCTTGCCTCCAACTTTATCCACATCATTGATCGATACTTGATCAAACCAAAGCGTATTTTGTGTCAAAGCCCTTCTCCTATGATAAATACTGACATATATTGGCTGCTTACTAATATAATCGTGCAATTTACATTTTACCACCAAGTTGGGTTTATGAAACGTTACGCTTTTTTTATTTCTGATGGCACAGGCATTACTGCTGAAACTTTAGGCAATAGCCTACTCTCACAATTCGAAAGCATTCAATTTGAGCGTATTACTATGCCCTATATTGATAGCGAAGAAAAAGCGTTTGCCGCCGTTCAAGAAATCAACAAGGCTCAAGTAGAGTCCGGCCAAACAGCCATCGTGATCGATACTGTTGTCGACAAGAATATTCGCAAAGTGATTGATGGCGCACAGGCTTTTAAAGTCGATATTTTTTCCACTTTCTTAGCCCCCCTTGAAAGTGAGCTGGGCGAAAAATCTTCTTATACCGTAGGCAAGTCGCATCAAAGTGCTTTAAGTGATAGCTACGTCGCCCGCATTGACGCCATCAACTATGCTCTCGATAACGACGACGGCACTCGCACTCGCTATTATGACGAAGCAGACATCATTTTAGTCGGCGTTTCACGCAGTGGTAAAACGCCAAGCTGCTTGTATATGGCGATGCAGTTCGGAATTAAAGCGGCAAACTACCCTCTCACCGAAGATGACATGGAAGAGCTGACATTACCGGAATGCTTAAAAGATCGAAAAGAGAAACTGTTTGGTTTAACCATTGATCCAGATCGTTTATCAGCCATTCGCAATGAAAGGCGAGCAAACAGCCGTTACGCATCTTTAAAACAGTGTTATCACGAAGTGGATGAGGTCGAAATGCTATTTGAGAAAAATAACATTCCTTATTTAGCAACAACCGATGCATCCGTTGAAGAAATATCAACTCGCATCATGGCCGCAGCAAAACTGCAGCGTCGACTAAACTAGTGCCTCCACAGTCATTAATTTATCGTTAACTATGCCAGATATTGATTCAATAAATGCGCAATTACCTTAGGTCGAACATAGACCAAACTGTGATCGACATTAGGTATTGTTTCGATATGCCATTGCGGCTGAAAGTATTGAATATTTTCTTGGGCATGGATTAAGCCAGGACTTGATAAACCACCCACAATTCCTACCCCAGGCGGGATCGATCGCATCAAAGAATGAAGCCTATGCTGATCAAGCTGTTCTGCGTATGTTGAAACGGCGATCAGTGCATTTGCAAACCCATGTGGCCGCTGCTGTAAACGCTGAATCGCTAATAGATCAACTTTTTCATTGCTTTTACGCTTAGGCGAAACCAGATCTAAGAAATCGATAAAGTATTGTGGGTTATCGGCATCGGATTTTATATTGGAAGCAATCGGCGTAAATGCTCGACGAAAACTGATTGCGGTCTGTAAAGACTGATCATTAAATAAAGCTGGCTCAATCAAGCATAAGCGGCCAATATTAAAATCAGGCAAGGCTTCATGATTTAACTCTAGCGCCACCAAGCCTCCTAAAGAGTACCCAACTAAATCAAACTCACACCAATCATGATGACGCAATAACGAAAATAACGTCTTGCAAATATCTTCAATAGTGAATTCTCTAGCATCTTCTAGATCGTAATAGCTGTCACCCATGCCCAATAAATCAGGGACTAATATTTCATCCCAATGATGCAAATAATTAACAATAAACGTCCATGTTAATTCACCCGCGACCCCAGCACCATGAAGTAATAATAAACGTCTTTTTTTATTTGAGGCATACTCATTATCAGATGAAGTAAGCTCTGCAGGGACTTTTTTAAATAAGGTATAAGCGACTTGAGCACCTGCAACATTAAGCAGCAGTCTTTGCTTAATCATTCGCTTGACCCAAAGAAAGCGACAAAGAATAACTGCGCGTAGCACCCATACTTTGTTGATTAGCAAAAATAATTAAATACTCAATTTCAGGATCAGACAATTCAATCATCACCTTATTGTAAGCCAAGTCTTTCCACGTTTGCTCTACAAAAATCCCAGACAGCTCACTTGCCAAATGAATCGGCTGAAATAGTGAATTAAGTGCAACCACCTCAAACGTTGTATCTTGCGTTAACTTAAAGCCTTTAATAAATACGATGCTGCTTTCAATACCCTCCGTTATAAAATAACCAGCAGGAACCAAACCTCGCTGTGTTTTATACAATACAGAGTCACTATTAATTTTTTGTGTGATTGACCCATCAGGATTCAAAACTTGCTTAAACGCTTTCTTATAATCACTGCAGCACACCCCTTCTGAGATTTTTTTAGGCAGCCTAAAAGGTGGGGCAAAAACAGCATCATAAACAATTTCGGTAGCACTAAACTCAACCACAACGTCAGGCTTAGGGCTATTTCGAAGAGTACCGTCAGCATCCCTCCAAGTATAAAAAGGTTTATCAGTACTGGATTTTATTTGTTGCTGCAGCTCCTCTTCTGTTTTGAAATCTTTATATTCTTCTGGAGTGTTTGCACTGCCTGAGGTGTTTGAATCCTGAGAATCAGACTCTACTTTAGATTTATTCGCAGGCTCATCTTCTGTTGTGACAAGGGTATTATGAACAATACCATTTGCATCAACCCACGTATAATAAGAAGGCTCTGCCAGAGATGGCAAAGCCATCAATACCAGCAAGCTTGCTAGTATTGATTTAGCTAAATAAGACATTAGAACTTCGTGCGGTAAGATATGCCCACGGAGCCAATGGTCAGCTTGGTTTTCACATCCAAACCTGGATACGCATTTGTTACAGTACACGTTAAACAATTCCTGTTAATCGAATCACTTGAGTTTGAAAAAATAGCCGCATCACTATTTTCTTGAGAGTCAGCAAGAATCGTTTCTTTAGATTCCAAAAAAGCAATTGAGAAATCAACAACACTGTCCTTATCCCACTGATACCCCATTCCCATGGAATACATAGTAGCATAACCTAACGGCGCCATAATACTGCGTCTATCATCAGGAATAGAGGTTTCACGAGGCTCGTAACCTGCGCGTAATTGTACGCGGCTATTTAAGTCATAAGCAAAACCAAATGAATGACTCCAAACACTTTTAAAACCCAGCGGTTGTGTTAGCGTACGATCGGTTACCAATCCTGGGGCCATAATTTTAGCCGCACTTAAAAAACTTACTGGGCGATCAAATTCCAAAACCAGATTATTCCATTTGTCATAATCTGTCCAACCTAGATCGTAGTTAAACTGGAAGTCATCGAAAAATCGTAATTTGATACCCGTTTGAAAATGCTGGGGGAATACCTGCTCAGCAGAAACCAAACCCGTTTCTTTTTTAATACCAGAAGGCAGTTGAAAAATGGCACCGCCAATCGCACCAAAAATAGTTGACTGAAATTTTCTGAAAAAATTGGCAAAGTCATCGGTATACTCTAATTCATAAGTACCTTTTAAGTTTACTTTTGAACCACTTTGATAAGTAGCACCCCAAGCAAACCATTCTTTAGGTTCCCAAAGAAATCCCAAATTAAAAGAGGGCGACAAAGTCTCAGACATTTCTAAACTCAGAGTACCAATATCGTCATAAGGACCGATATTACCACCACATAAGGCGATTAATGGCACAAGAGGATCATTCCCCGTTGGCTCACCCGTTTCTGTATCAAAGCAGCCAAACGCATCTTGTAATTGTTCGCCTACTGCAATCAGAATATTCGGTGCACGAAGATCTTGCTCTAACGCAACCGCATGGTGATTAAAAAGAAAACTCGCCCCTACTGCAAACTCATCCGTAACCTTATAACCAAACGATGGGGAAAGATAAGCGAAACGTTGCATGGATACTTTCTTAGCTTGATAACGACCTGGGTCGTCATCTGCTTTCGCAAAGCCTGCAACCATAGGTGCATAAACCGCATTTGCAAAAGTGAAGCGAGAGCCTTCAGGCTGAATCGACAAACCCGCGGTCGGCACACTTAATATCGGCAGGAAATCCATCGGCAATATACCGTGCCCTGGTATATAAGCAGCGGCGCTTGCTTTGCCCTTTTCACCCGCAACAGGATCTTTACTAATATCTAATAGCTGGCCATTACCATTGTAATCATCAGGCACTTGAAAATCATAGCTCGCTTCCAGATAAATATTTTGTATTGAAAACTGAACCTGACGACCTTCTAACTTTGTTAGACCCGCTGGGTTAAAGTGAATACTCATAATGCCAACAGGATCTGCCGTTACTGCATTTCCCATGGACATCGCTTTAGTATCAATAAATAAATTTGTTGCTAATTGCGCATGACTATTTGCCGCTACAAACCCCAAGGTCAATAGTGCTAGCCTTTTATACATCGCAATATTCATGTCACTCTCCTTACTGCGATGTTACAAACTAGGTTTAACGCCTTCGATATCAATCGGCATAGAGAAACCAACAAGAAAGTCAGGGGCTGATTCCGTCATACCAAAACCGATATTAATATTGGTAATTGTTTTTGGCGAAACACGCACACCCAAAGCAAAGTTCATTAAGCCAGTCACCTGACTACCGACCGTACTTTCGACGGTTTCTCTGCCACGCTGTAGAACAAATCTTGTTTCATCATTGTAAGATGCTTGAAAAGAAACACTCAAAGAAACGTCATAAGAAAGTGAGTAGGCAAAGCCCATAGAGCCCGAAATAGACGATCCAGGATGGACCTCCTTCAAGACAGATCCTTCACGAACTTGGTTTAAATCTGTTTCCGCGAAGTTATAGCCATAAGTGCCCGATCCAAAAAGAACAACAGGATCCAATACTTTTGACACACTTGCACCACCACTAATACTGTAATAACCAGAGCCACTCGCAAGGTGCTTGCTATTATCAATCTCGTAAGGGCTATCCCCTGTTTTTAGCTTAACGGAGCCAAATAACGTTTTACTAATCGTACCAGGAACGATCCCCCATGGCTGCCAACGCACCGTTCCGCTTAAATCGCCTACTGAAAAGTTAGTGATATCCGCTTCACTATCAAACTTAGCGATCAATGGAATTCGGCCACCAATCGTGACGTTGTTCATCAAGCCATAGTCCAATGCAAAAGAATTAGTAAACGTATGAGTTGCAGAAGGATTAACATCAGCACTTAAAATATTCGAGGAGCCAGTCACCTCGCCATTCTCATTCAACTGAGGCTCAATAATTAACCCCAAACGTTGATCACCGTAGTAGCTATAATCAAACGAATAATTAAGACCAACACCCCCTTTCTTAAGCAACGAATAGCTGGTTTCAGCTGCTTCAAATACTTCTTCAAGCGCCTTTTCCGTATCGGCATCTGACTCTTGTTTGGTTAAAGCGTCTCGTGCCTGAGAAACATCTGCGGCCTGAACCAAAGAAGCACCCGTTGTACTAAGAGCGATCAATAATAATGATGAATGCAGCTTAATCCCCATTGGAATCCCTATCTTTTATAAGTTCTTATTTTATTTTTTTATAAAACGAATTAGTCAATTAATTACGTTTGTAACGAAGCGTCTTTTCGATTCTTGGAACTTTGCCATCAACAATGTCGGACTGAGTCCAATAAATCGCATTATACTTATCAGGATTATCCTGGCTGTAATAACTATTTTTGTCCGTCGAATAGGTTTCACGCCCTTCGCTATCAAGCACCGGCTCACCCGAACTGTCGCGGATAACATCAAATTTAAAATACGCATTATTAGTCGATGAAGAAATTTTATTATGCAAAGTCGCGTTTTCCGGCATCGCAAACAAAGGAAATTCTCTGAAGGTATTTTCTGCAATAATGTAGTCAGAAACATAGCGTAAATCTTGTTCTTGCAGTTCTAAACCGTTAGACGGTTTGTGTCCGTTTGGAAAAACAATGAACAATACGTTATTGTCCCAAATTTCCAAAAAGCGGTGCATCGTAAAACTAATATTGCCTAACGCAGGATCTGCAACAAATACGCGACCATCATAAACGGCGCGAATAACAACAAAATGTTTAAAGCCAGCGTATTCAATAGGCGCGATTGCAGGGTGATCGAGCTCTTCTAAATCGGATGCTTCTGCCTTAAAACCACCTGATGGGTGACCCAGTGCCGTCACCAGACGCTTCATGTCCAGCAATGAAAACCCACGGCGCTCGACAATTCGCTCAGTCTCGCCGAAGCGCAACAAACCTTCCATCACTTGGCGCTCTTGGAAGTTTCGTCCTAAATAGAAATCCAATACCGTCGTCAGTGCTGCAGAACCGCAACTATAATCGTATGCTTGACGAACGACGTTATTAAAACGTTGAGCCGATAACGGTTCAACATTCACAACCACATCCTGCTGAGCAGGTTCTGTATTGGCAACGCGGTAGACGAGATCACCCTCATTGCGATCTGGAATGATAGCCAGCTCGTTAACAATAGAGAATGCAATGATTGAACCCAATAAAATAATTAGCACGATAGTTGGCTTTAGCCCCTCCTGGATTATTATTTTTGTACTTCCAGTTATGAGCCTTATGTTACAGAAGTTTACCTAAAACGCCACGTTTAATTACACGTAATTTCAGCCTTTAGCCAATTTTTACACTTTAAAAATCAAGCGTACTTCACAACCCTAAGCTCGCACAACGGGCCATAAGATAAATACATAATACAATGAATAACTTATGGATACTGACCCCCTTCCACCCACGCAATAGACATAAAAAAACCCGCCGAAGCGGGTTTTTTTATCACATTATTCAAATATTAACCAATCAATAAGTGACCAGCAATAATTGATTAGTGACCATAGATGCGCTGAGTCATGCCATTCATCTCTAGACCATTAATCGCTAAAGAACCAATAGATCCGTTACCAATCTTAATATCAGCAACACCGATATTCATATCCATAGCACCAAGCTGAATGTAAACACCTGCTTTAGAACCTTCTAAAGATGCATCACCACCAACAGCCCAAATAACCTGATTAAGCTCAATCGCTCCACCAGAAGCAGCAGCAACTGTAACGCCTTCAACCTGAACAGCGGAACTTGTTGCAATCTTATCCTTAAGAGCAGCTAACTCAGCACCAGTAATAGTACCACTGTCATCAGCATCGCCATATGAAGCGGCAAGAGCGGCTTTGGCTTCAGGTGAAGAGGCATTTGCATACAATGCAGCATACTGATCTGCTTTACCACCAACAAGAATTCCAGCCTGAGCTTCTGTATAACCGAAAGCACCAAGATTCATATCAGTAATTTCAATGGAAGCATTCATTTGAATAGCCATTGAAGAGTAATCATCAGCATAAGAACCAACTACACCAGCATTGGCTAGCTTACCCAAACCATTTGTCGCAAGAAGGTTGTTTTTATTTATAAGCGCATCTGCTGCATCTGCTGCTGTTTCTTCAGGTGAACCAGGAGTGATGCCAGTACGATCAGTCAGAGCCAGTACTTTACCACCTAGATTTTTAATAGTCGTTGTAGAGTCACCAAGCTTCAGAGATAAATCAAGATTATTGATAAGCTCAGAATCGTTACCCGCGCCGCCAACCAACTTCAATGCACTAAACTGACCCGTTGTATCCGCAGCGTCATTACCCATGCTAATTGTCAAATCACCAGGAGATGACATAGTCATTTCTAAGTCGCCGTTTTCAGAAACATCAATTGTTTGCACTAGCTTACCAGTAAGATTTACATTGATATTCTCAAGAGCAACCGAACCGCCGTCTTCTGTAGTCGCTATATAACCTGCGTCACCTGGAGCGACGCCGTTAACATCAACAACTTGATGAGCTGTGTCTGTATACACTACAGAACCAACTTTAATACCATTGTCACCAAGGTCAATTTCAATCGTAACACCAGCTTGACCAGTCGTATTACCTAGAACTGTATCATCCAATGCTTCCATTGCTTGAGACATAAAAGGCGCTGCTGAAATAGCTGCTGCTAAAGTAATTTTTTGAAAAGTTTTCATTGAGTGCACACTCCGTTATTTATGATTATTGAGTAGTATCCCCTACTCTCATTCTCTGCCTTAACTAATGGGCTTATTAGAAATCAATTGCTATTTCTGAGAATTAAATCATGCATAGTTATTTATTATTTTTATTTCCTTCTGACTTATCTTAATTCAGAAGTTGTATAAACAATATTAAAGCCTCAGCACTTTGTCTATATTTATTTCGACATTTCTTTAAGATTTTTTGTAAACTACAGACACTTATAAAGATGTGTCTTTTATCTCGACTAGAACTGCCCTGAATTACTCACTAATTAGTATTAATATGCCGAACACTAACGATAATATAAACTTAAATCAGGGTAAGCATTGCGTCAAAACGACTTACTCGCGCGAAACGGTAATAACGCTATTAAGCAGCCTCTGTCAGGCGGAATACGTTAATGCGCTCAATATTATCAGCCCCGCCCTATTGATCAGCGCGAATAACCACAATACCGATATAAGTAATCGTTTTAGCTTCTTTTGCGCCAACCCTACTGACTGCAAAGTATTCAATGACCCTGTCGCGTTACAGCAGTGGCAATCCCAGTTAAACAGCACCCATCATGAGCTGACATCAATTATCCCATTCCACTCAGGCTGGCTTGGATACTTCGCTTACTCAGAGACCGCAGAGTTTAATTACTACCCTTGGACAATCTGTTTTGACCATCAAGAACTCACATTAAATCTACTCGGCACGCCTTCGAATACTGCATACGAAATATTTGAATTATTGCTCAATGAAACGCGATGGACAGACGCCAAAGGCGTAGACGCTAGCCGCCTTTTTTCCACGACGGGTTTCAGCCCACTATGGCGTAAGCAAGATTACGCCGCTGCTTTTGATAAAGTTCAGCATTACTTAAGGGCTGGCGATTGCTACCAAATAAATTTAACACAGCCTTACAAGGCCAAATATAAAGGCCAAGCGAGTGCTTTATTAACATCACTCTTGAGTCATATGCAGCCTAATTTTGGTGGCTACTTTAAAGGTTTGCAGACTGAGCTAATAAGCTTAAGCCCTGAGCGATTCATCGCAATTGATAATCAGGGGCGCTTAGAAGCAAAACCGATCAAAGGCACTATTAAGCGCGATACTGAAGGTCGTGCTGATCAGTTATTAATTAATGAATTAACTCATAGCAGTAAAAATAGAGCTGAAAATCTCATGATCGTTGATTTATTACGCAACGACCTTAGCATGTCGGCAATCCCAGGAAGCGTTAAAGTCGATAAACTGTTTGAACTTGAAAGCCATCCAAATGTTCATCATTTAGTCAGCACGATCAGTGCACAATTAAAACCCGGTATTAGCCCTGCAACTGCGATCGCACAGGCTTTTCCCGGCGGCTCTATCACTGGCGCACCTAAAATTCGCGCGATGGAAATCATTGCAGAGTTAGAAGTAGAGCCGAGATCACTTTATTGCGGAAGCTTGGGGTATTTTTCAGACAGCGGGCACTGTGATTTTAACATTCTTATTCGAAATCTGGAGTTTCGCGATGGCACAATCACATGCTGGGGGGGTGGCGGAATTACTATTGATTCAGAAATGAATGATGAATACGAAGAAAGCATCACCAAGATACAACGCATAATGGATGTGGTTGAGAGTACTGGCAAGTCGTCAAATTAAACTGATATAAGCGTCGCCCTAAAGGACGACCTACATTAAACATCACATCATTGTAGGTCGTAGCTTTAGCATAACACCCACTCAATCACCGGACAGTCTAGATAAGTAGGTCGCGGCTTTAGCCCGACAGCTATTTAACGGCCGGACAATTTAATTAAAGTGTCAATTCACGATTAGACGCTTTAATAAACTCTTTCTTAAGATCTTCGTATTCATGAACCGCTGGAAATTGAGGAAATTCTTCAATTACATTTTTAGGGGACTTAAACAAAATGCCAGCATCCGCTTCAGCAAGCATGGTTGTATCATTATAAGAATCGCCCGCGGCAATTGTACGATAATAGATAGTTTGCAAAGCACGAATCGATTGACGCTTTGGATCCGCTTGGCGCAAGTGGTAATTGACTACACGACCTTCTTCATCCGTTTCTAAACGGTGACAGAACAAAGTCGGGAAACCTAATTGACGCATCAATGGCTGAGAGAACTCGTAAAACGTATCCGATAAAATAATCACCTGAAAACGCTCACGTAGCCAATTAACAAAATCAACCGCGCCGTCTAAAGGTTTAAGTGTCGCGATCACTTCTTGAATATCTTGCAACTTGAAGCCGTGCTCATCAAGAATACGTAGACGCTGCTTCATTAATACATCGTAATCTGGAATATCACGAGTAGTTGCTTTTAACTCTTCAATGCCTGTTTTATTGGCAAATTCGATCCAGATTTCTGG
>TARA_B110001454_G_scaffold77548_1_pt1 | contig 14385 bp, 10 predicted proteins | sample TARA_B110001454 | Tara Oceans TARA_B110001454 (sample SAMEA4397004) | marine metagenome | biome: Polar Biome; feature: [MES] marine water layer (ENVO:01000295) within the mesopelagic zone...; material: water (ENVO:00002006), including particulate matter (ENVO:01000060) such as...... | reverse complement strand
CGCATTTTCTGTACTTGAGTATATTCTGGGAGCACTTGGTAAGTAGTTACCACCCACTTTGTCCTTAATATAATTTCTGGCATCTTGAATTGATTCTTGGCTGAGACTTGGTGCATCAGTTCTCATATAGGTGATATAACCAGCTTCATATAATTTCTGTGCCACACGCATTGTTCTTTTGACATTAAAGCTAAGCTTTGTTGATGCTGCCTGTTGAAGTGTTGAAGTGATAAAAGGCGGTCTTGGTTTTATTTTTATAGGTTTTTTTATTATTTCATCTATTGAAAGTGGGTTATTATTAATAAGGGATTCTATTTTTCTGGCTTCATTTTCTAAGAGTAATGGTTCAGTAGTCTTTCTTAATAATGAAAATAAAATAGTTTCCTGATTGGTATTTAACAGGCTCATTGATATGGCCCAAAATTCTTTAGGATTAAATTCTTGGATTAGTCTTTCTCTTTCATCAAGGAGTCTTAGTGCAACCGACTGAACCCTGCCAGCTGAGAGTCCTCTGGCAATTTTCTTCCATAAGAGAGGAGAAAGCTCAAAACCAACGACCCTATCTAAGAACCTTCTAGCCTGTTGAGCTTGGACAAGATCAATATCAATTTCTTTTGGGTCCTCAAAGGACGCAAGAATTGCTGACTTTGTTATTTGATTAAATCTGACTCTTGAGAATTCATATTTTTGTGGACCGAGGGCTTCTTTTAAATGCCAAGCAATAGCCTCGCCCTCTCTATCCAAATCTGTTGCAAGATAGATATGATCAACATTTTTAGATGCTTTTTTTAGTTCTTTAATAACTTTTTCTTTCTCAGGGATAATCTCATATTCGACTTTCCAGTCGTTATCGGGATCAATACCCATCCTTCTTACTAATCTAGTTCTGTCATTTATGGTTTTAAGTCTGAGTTTTTCTGCTTCTGAAATGTCTTTTGGAATTGCAGCTCTTTTTGAAGGGGCTCTATTTTTGCCTTTTGGAAGATCTCGAATATGACCTACACTTGATTTAACGATATAGTCGCTGCCCAAGTATTTAGAGATGGTTCTCGCTTTTGCTGGAGACTCAACTATTACTAGATTATTTGCCATGACTTTACTTAATATCCATTTTTAATGAAGAAAATCACTTTTCGTATCAAAGATCAAGTCTTCCATTTGCGAGTATGCTTTTTCTTGCCCGGGTTGACTGAATAGAACCATTAAAACAACCCACTTTATTTGATCAACATTTATATCTTGGGAATCAAGAGCAAGCAATCGATCAATTAAAAGTTCTCTTTGCGTAGTAGTAAGTATATTAATTTGTTCAAGATAACTAATAAATCCACGACAACTGGCATCCAGTTGATTTATTTCAGCACTGTTATATATCCTTGTCGCGCTTGTCGTATGATTATTTTCTATGAAATACTCATTATTTTCTGCCAAACCATCAAGCCAATCTAAAGCTTTGTCAATTTCATTATTATTAAAACCAGCTTTTATCAATTCTATTCGTAATGTGTTTTGATCGGCCTCAGGTTCGTCTTCCGTTTCGATATAGGTTTCAAATAAATACATTAATACATCGAGGACGTCTTCTTTCATTGTCTCTATTATTCCTTTGAGATCTTATGTCGCTATCTTGACTAATTTAAAAAATAGAAAGAGCGATATATTGTAAATAGTCAAACCCTAAAACATGGAGCATGTAGTAATCTGTAGCAATCGTCAATATCGTTTAGTATTTTTTATGCTGAATTTTAAAAAAAATGAAACTATGAACTGATTTAGTGTTTATATATAATCGTTTATTAGATTAATTTTTATGTACAATTTATTATTACAATTATGACTATATTAAGAATATTAGAATTTCCAGATCCAAAACTAAGGATCAAAGCGATACCTATAGAAACCGTTGATGATGGTTTGCGTGTTGTGATTGATAATATGTTTGAAACTATGTATGCAGCACCAGGAATTGGTTTAGCAGCAACTCAGGTAGATTTTCATAAACGCCTACTTGTGGCAGATGTTTCTGTCGAAAAAGACGATCCTCATGTTTTAATAAATCCTAGGATTCTTGAGAAAGACGGTTCGAAAGTCTCGGAAGAGGGTTGCTTGTCAATACCTGGATACTTTGATTCAGTTAAAAGAGCAGAAACAATTCGTGTGAGTTTTTTAGATCGAAATGGAAATCAACAAGAAAAAGATATGGAAGGTTTACTGGCAGTTTGCGTTCAACATGAAATAGATCATCTTGAAGGTAAGTTATTTGTTGATTATCTTTCCGAGGCTAAACGACAAAAAGTAAGAAAGAAGTTGCACAAACAAAGACGAGTTCAATCTGATTCATCAATTATGTTTTAAACTTACTATTTAAATTATGAATATTAATTTAAATGATTGTCGTGTAATTTTTGCAGGCACGCCAGAATTTTCTGTTCCTTCGCTTAACGCTCTACTGGATATAGGTATCACTCCTAAAGCAGTAATAACGCAACCAGACAGAAGAGCTGGTCGCGGAAAACAGTTGAGAAAAAGCCCTATCAAGATTTTTGCAGAAGAACATCATATTCCAGTTTGGCAACCTTCATCATTGTCTAACGACCAATTAGTGCAAGACCTAAAATCCATTAAACCGGATATTATAGTTGTTGCTGCTTATGGAATGTTGTTCCCTAAAGAGGTATTAAATATCCCAAAATTTGGTTGTTTAAATGTGCATGCTTCTTTATTACCAAGATGGAGAGGAGCATCACCCATACAAGCATCTATTTTACATGGGGATAAGGTGACTGGTGTAAGTCTTATGAAAATGGAGATTGGGCTTGATACAGGTCCAATCTATACTCAGCATAAAATAGATATAGATCAATCAGAAATAGCAGATAAATTAAATATGTGTCTTGGAGAATTGGGAGGACTGGCTCTGAAAGCAGATTTTCAATCTATATTGAATGGCGTTATTCAATCAAATGACCAAAACCAAGATGGAGTAACTTTGACAAAAAAAATCAAAAAGTCTGATGCAAAAATTGATTGGAATAAATCTGCAGATTATCTATCTCGTCATGTTAGAGCTTACAACTCATCACCAGGAGCTTATTTTAATTTAGAAAATGAAATGATTAAGTGTTGGTCGGCTGAGTATACGAATAAAATCAGTGCAATATCAGGAAGAGTGATTGAAGCAGGAGCATCTGGGATAAAAGTTTCATGCGGTCATGGGGCCTTGATTATGAAAATATTACAACGTCCAGGCAGGAATATAGTAACAGCCGCTGAATTCTCCAGACAAATAAATTTGAAAGATCTGCAATTAACATAAAAAATGTAATTTTTTTGAATAACTTCTGACATATCTTGACGAATCTAAGAAAAACTTAACACTTTTTCTCTGTAAGATTATCAATAATTAAAGCTTATATAGAGAAAGGGCTTATGGAATGTAATTTCTGATGCAAATTAATGATAACGGAGCAATGATTCGAGCAAAAGCTGCGAATGTCGTTGATATGGTGATAAATAAAGGCCGATCTTTAGATCGTGCTATAGAGAAGGTTAATGTAGGTGATGAAAATTCTCAAAAATCACTTTTCAAGGCGATTTGTTACGGAACTATTCGTTTTCATTGGGAGCTTAAGGCTCAATTAAACCAATATATTTCACGTCCAATTAGAAAAAAAGATAAAATAATTGAGACATTACTTATTGTTGGCTTTTTCCAAATTAAAAATACACGCATTCCACCACATGCAATAGTGACGCAAACTGTAGAAGCAGCAAGGCTGCTTAAAAAACCAAATCTTTGTGCTTTTATTAATGCTGTCTTAAGAGGATTTCTTCGTTCCGGATGGAGTGAATATATTGATGAAAATGAAGAAGTTATTTATAACCACCCTCAATGGATAATAAATACATTAAAAAATAGTTGGCCAGATAATTGGCGTGAAATTATAGGAAATAATAATAAACAGGCTCCAATGTGGTTAAGAGTTAACCAAAAAAAAATTACTGGAAAAGAATATCTCCATAAAATAGCAAATTCTCAAAATTTACCTATAGAAGAGATTGGATATCTTGGCGATTTAGATCAATCCATTTGTTTAAAAAATCCGATATCAGTTAAATTATTACCTGATTTTGATAGTGGATCTGTTTCAATTCAAGATGGCGCTGCTCAGATTGCCGCTGAGTGCTTGCTAAACGGCTTTAGCGGTAGAATTTTAGATGCTTGCGCAGCCCCTGGAGGTAAAACAGGTCATTTGTTAGAAAAAATAAATGATAGTTCAACTGTTACTGCAATAGATATAGATCCTAATAGAACAAATATTATCGAAAAAAATCTTGATCGCCTTGGCTTGCAAGCCAAAATTATTACTGCTGATGTCGCAGACACCAAGAGTTGGTGGGATGCAAAATTATTTGATCTGATATTACTCGATGCACCATGCTCAGCAAGTGGCGTTATTAGGCGGCATCCAGATATTAAGCATTTAAAAAGAGAAGAGGATATTCACTCTTTAAATTTAATGCAGCTAAATATTATTAATTCATTATGGAGTTTATTAAAGCCTGGCGGACAATTACTTTATGTGACTTGTTCGGTCTTTACGGAAGAAAATGATTTGGTGATTGAAAACTTTAAAAAAACTCATTCAGATGTAATTGCGAAGAAATTGTTGCTAAATAACAACATCCACGATGTAATGCATAAGACTATATATGGCTATCAATTATTACCTGGAACAAGAGGAATGGATGGCTTTTATTTTTCATATTTGGAAAAGGCTATTTTGTAAGATAATGAGATTTGCTGTACATACAAAAATATTGAATTTAATGCCGCTGTTGTTGCTTTGCATCGCATTAAACGTTTCTGCTCAAATGAGACCAAATCATGAAGGGTATTTCGATGTCCGATCAGCAACTACGCTATTGGTTGAGCAGAATCATATACTCGATGCTCGGTTACAATTGTTTTTGAGTGATGAGGCCCTAAATGCACTGAATAGTGGGGTTCCTCTTACAATTGAATTAAGTATTGAAATTATTAGAAGTAGGCGTTTTCTTCCAGATGCAAAGGAGGAAGAGCTTGAATTCCAGTTTGAGCTTGAATATCGGCCTTTAAGTCAACGTTATATTGTTAGAGATGTACAAAAAGGGACTCAGGATTCATATGCAACCTTGTTTTCAGCGCTTAATAAATTAGGGAAAGTTCAAGATCTAATTCTGATTCAGAATAGTTCGCTTGATCCTCGAGCTAATTATCGATTTAGATTACAGGCCTTACTGAGTACAAAACAATATTCAGCGCCATTGAGAATATTATTTTTCTGGCGAAATCAATGGGATTTAAAAAGTGAGTGGTACGAATGGCTACTCCAAAGATAAGATCGCTTCTATATGGCATGCTTGGCGCGTTTGGCGTAGGGCTTTCATTTATTGCGCTCTTGATGTTAAGCCAAGTTGCACAAAATTCAGAGAATTTTGATCGATTAGCGAATTCAATTCTATGGGTTAATGTGCTTTGCTTGTTTGTTTTAATGGTTCTTTTAATAGGTAATCTCAGTAAACTTTATCGTGATTATCGTTCTAATGTTCCCGGGTCTAAGCTAAAAGCAAGAATGGTAGGTATGTTTGTTGGCTTAGCGATCATTCCATTATTAATTGTTTTTTATTTTTCAATGCAATTTATCAACCGTGGAATTGATACTTGGTTTAATGTAGAAGTTGAAGCTGGTTTAGATGATGCGTTGACCTTAAGTCGAAATGCTCTCGCTATGCAAATGAGAGATCATTTAGCCGCTACAGAACAAATTGCGGAACGTTTAAAGCTGACTAGCAGTTCGCAATTTATCTATGAAATTGGAGCATTGCGTCAAGAAATTGGCGCCAGTGAGTTAACTTTATTTGGAAGAAATGGTCGAATAATTGCAACTAATTCAGATCAAACTGCAGGCATCGCGCCTAAAGGTGTATCTGATGAGTTATTGATGCAAGTCAGACAAAATCGTCCTTATGTCAGTTTAGACCCTCTTTCGGATGGATCTTATGAAATTAGAACAGGAGTGCCATTAATTGGAGGTAGGGGTTTAGATGTTATAGGAACCATAAGATCACGATTTATAGTTTCTCAGCGTATTGGTAGAATGGTCAATAGTATTGATTCATCGTATACAGATTACAAAAAAATCGTTTATTTACGCACACCGTTAAAAAGAACTTTTTCCTTAACACTGGCTGTGGTTTTGATGATTTCTTTGTTAGCTTCAATATACGGTGCTTTCGTTTTATCCAGAAGATTAGTGTCTCCAATTCAGAATTTAGTAAAAGGAACGCGTGCGGTGGCAAAGGGAGATTTTGATACTCAATTACCCATTCCCACGGATGATGAAATAGGATTTCTTGTTAATTCATTCAATGAAATGACTAGAGGTTTATCCTTAGCAAGGCAGCAAACTAGCATGAGTCAAAATCTGGTTGAGGCGCAAAGAGCTAATCTTGAGATTATTTTAGCCAATCTATCAACAGGCGTTATTTCTTTGGAGTCAAATCTAAAGATTCGTACAGCGAATAAAGCAGCTGGTGCTATTTTAAATGCTGATTTTAATGGAAGAGCTGGTCATCTATTGTCAGATGTAGCAGCTGATAATGCGGTGTTACAAGAGCTTTATGATGTAGTCAAAAAACAGTTCGATAAGGGAATTACTATTTGGCAGGACCAAATTATAGTTCATGCTGTTAAAGGTCGAAGGGTATTGACTTGTGCTTGTACAGATCTGTCAAGTGAGGCGGGAGAGGAAGTTGGTTTCGTAGTTGTTTTTGATGATATTACACAGCAATTACAATCACAGCGAGATGCAGCTTGGAGCGAAGTGGCGCGTCGACTAGCTCATGAAATAAAGAATCCTTTGACGCCCATTCAGTTATCTGCAGAGCGAGTACGTAAAAAATATCTTGATACAATGAATTCAAAAGACGGAGAAATATTAGATCGATCAACTCATATTATTATAGAGCAGGTTGCAGCAATGAGGGATATGGTAAATGCATTTAGTGATTATGCGCGTGCTCCAGATATGGAGATAAGTTCTTTTAGTGTCGAAGATTTAATTAATGAGGTCATTGATTTATATAAAGCGCAGGAAGCAAAAATAAACATTATATTTAATATTGAAACACCAATAGAAAATTTTGATGCAGATCCTGGGAGAATTAGACAGATGATGCATAATTTAATCAGAAATTCTATTGAAGCTATTGATACTAAAGAAAATGGATTTATTAATGTAACTGCAAGGCATGTAGAAATAAAAAAAATAGCAATGATTGAAATTACAGTTGAAGATAATGGTGGTGGCTTTAAAGCAGAGTCTTTAGGGCAAGTATTTGATCCTTATGTCACGTCTAAGCCAAAAGGAACAGGCTTAGGCTTAGCTATTGTTAAGAAATTGGTTGAAGAACATATGGGCTCTATCGAGGCAACAAATACAGAAAATCATGGTGCATTAATAAGCATTCTATTGCCGCGATATGAAGGGACCAGAGAAGCAATAATTTCAAATTTAAAAAATAATCAAGATAATGGGAGAGCTTTAGGATGATGTCGGCAAAAATTTTAGTTGTTGATGATGAGCTCGATATTAGAGAGTTAATTCAGGAGATTCTTTCTGATGAAGGGTATAATGTTACAGCAGCAGCCAGTGCTGCTGAGGCAAGATCGGCAAGAGATGAGCAGGATTTCGATCTTATTTTGCTTGATATTTGGATGCCAGAAACCGACGGAATTACTCTATTAAAGGAATGGTCAGATAATGATCAATTGAATTCAGCAGTTGTAATGATGTCAGGTCATGGCACTGTAGATACAGCAATCGAATCTACTCATTTAGGTGCTAGTAATTTTGTTGAAAAACCATTATCAATCGCTAAATTGCTTCGCACAATAGAGGATGCACTTACTGAAAGGAAACCAAAAGGGAGTTATGCGAAAGTAGGTAATGCAGCTTCTTTTGTTTCAATCGGACATAGTGAGCTCTTAAAAAAATTCAGAAAAGAATTACGGCAGGCAGCCGCACTCGATTCTGCGCTTATGTTGATTGGGGAAGCAGGGACCGCGAGAACAGCATTTGCTCGTTACATTCATGATATTAGTCAAAGAGCAATCAATCCCTGTATAGAACTAGCTTCTGCAATGCTGACAACCACAAATACTGAGGAACAAATTCTTGGCAAAGAAAACGGCACTGAAATTATACCTGGCTTTATTGAGCAAGCTGAAGAAGGAACCTTAATAATTAATGGTTTATCTGATCTTAACTCTAGAGCACAACAACTATTACATAATATTTTAGAAAATGGTCAATACAACAGAATAAACGGAAGTTCCTCATTGCAAATAAAGGCACGTGTAATTGCTATTGTAGATGAGGGTTATATACAAGATATGCAAGATGGAAGATTAAAGCGTGAGTTAATTTCGAATATCAGTATCCAGACATTGAGGGTTCTGCCGCTGAGAGATCATGCTGAAGATGTTCCTGATTTTATTAAATTCTATGTTGATTATTTCGTAGAAATAGAGCGATTAACTTTTCGTCGTTTTAGTATCGGAGCTCAGAATCGCTTACGTAATTATCCATGGCCAGGTAATTTACGTGAATTGAAGAATATTATAAGAAGATTGCTTATTGAAGGTCGCGATGATGATGTTAGTCTTGATGAGGTTGAGGATCAGCTAAAAAATCAGGAAGTAACGATCAATTCTTTTGTGAAACAGGATTTGCTCTCTTTGCCATTGCGCGAGGCTCGAGAAAAATTTGAGCAAGCATATCTTCAACAACAACTTATCTTATGCGATGGAAAGGTGGGTCAATTGGCTAAAAGAGTGGGTGTTGAGCGTACCCATTTATATCGTAAGTTAAAGGCACTTGGAATCAATCTTGATACAAAAATAGAGGTAAAAAATACCAACAGAGGAAGATAATTATGAAAAACTATATTAAATTAAACCATTCATTGGATTTAATTGTATCGTTGTTAGTAACTTTAGGAATTTTATTGGTGGTCCAGACTTTTATTATTGGCCATCATTATATTATTCCAACAGGAATTCTCATGCTCTCGGTAATCTTTGGCAATCTTGTTTATTATGGATTTAAGAATAATAGATTTGCAAAGAAAATTTTATTTTGGCTGTTTTTTGTATTTACTTTGCATTTGTTTTTTGCATTATTCTTTAGTGTTAAATACAGAACAATATTGGGTAATTCTTTCGAACCAGTATGTATTATTAATATTTTAGCTTTTAGTTATTTATTGATCCAGTATGAGAGAAAGAATAACCTTTTTTGATTTTGCAAAGATTTAGAATTTACATCGATTTAGGGCTTGATACTCCAAGTAGTTCTAAACCACTTTTTATAATAGTCTGAGTTGCTTTGATAAGTAACATCCGAGCATTTCTTATCTTTTCATCTTCAACAATGAAGATAGAGTCATTGTAGTAGGAATGAAATTCATTGGCTAAATCTCTTAAATATTGGGCTAAATTATGAGGAGCTCTATTATTGGCTGATAATTCAATTATTTCTGGAAATCGAGACAGCGTTGACATTATCAATTTCTCTTTTTTCGTTATTAGTAGAGATAGATTATCTTTGCCTTTCTGTTCATCATAAAGGAATCTTTTCTCTTCCAGTTGCCTAAATACACTTGCAATTCGAGCGTGAGCATATTGAATATAATAGACAGGATTTTCGTTCGATTTACTTTTAGCGAGCTCTAGATCAAAATCTAAATGTTGTTCATTTGAACGCATAATATAGAAGAAACGAGCTGCATCATTGCCAACTTCTTCTCGAAGCTGTCTTAAAGTGATAAATTCTCCGGATCTTGTAGACATAGATTGCTTTTCACCTGCTCTAAAAAGACTCACAAACTGAACTAATTCGACTTCAAGATCTGATGCTTGATGACCCATCGCAACTAAGCCCGCTCTGACTCTGGCAATGTAACCATGGTGATCTGATCCTAGAATATCAATCAGATGGTCAAAGCCACGTAATTTTTTATTATGATGATAGGCTATATCAGAGGTAAAATAAGTATTATTTTTGTTCTCTCTTGTAACGACACGATCTTTTTCGTCATCGAAATCTGTGGCTTTAAACCAGATAGCACCATCTTTCTTATAAAGTAATTCTTTATCTTTTAATAAGGATAATATTTTTTTTATGTGGCCTTGTTCTGCGAGGCTATTCTCTGAAAACCAAGAATCAAAAGTGACTCCGAATTCGTTAAGATCTTCTTCAATATCGAATCGAATCGATTCTAGAGAAGTTTGTTTTATAACACTAAATTTTTCTATACCTAATATTTCTTTAGCAGACTGTATTATTGCATCAATATACTGTTCTTTATCTTGAGCGTTATCTCCATTTTGTAACTGCAAAATAATCTCACTAAGAGTATTGTCAATTTTCTCATCTATAGATTCTGCAATTATCTTAATATAATCGCCTAGATATCCTGCTGCAGGCATTATGAGATCTGGATTATTACTTTCCAGTATTCGAATTATTACACTGACGCATAAAATATCCATTTGTCGACCGGCATCATTAACGTAATATTCACGTTTAACTTCATATCCCGCTGCATTAAGTATATTGCCTAAGGTAGCGCCATAAGCTGCATGTCTTCCATGACCAACATGAAGTGGGCCAGTTGGATTTGCAGAGACAAATTCGAGAAGAATTTTTCCTTTTCTTTTCCCCGGATGTTTACCATAGAGGTCATCAATATCAATTATTTTAGAGATTTCTTGATGAAAAGCTGCATCACTCATGTGGAAATTTATAAATCCAGGACCAGCAATTTCTATTTTTTTAACTAGATTATTTTTGGGAATTTTTTTTATTATTATACTGGCAAGATCACGAGGATTATTTTTTGTTACTTTAGCAAAGCGCATGGCGATATTTGAACTAAAGTCTCCATGCACGAGATCTTTGGTTCTTTCAACAGCATTTTCAGCTATTTGATCATCCAGAAATTCCGTAAGTTCAGGAACTTCTTGTAATCCTAATTTAACTAAATTTATGATATCGGTTTTCAAAATATGGCCTTATATAGAATGTTTTTTAAACACTAAAAAAGTTCAATTGGATCTATATCTACAGACCATTTTACACGGTGAGTGCATTTTTTTCTTTCTATCTTTTTAATAAATAATGATATTTGCTGATGCAGAGATTTGCGATTCTCGCAATGTAATAGAAGTTGTCCCCTGTATTTTCCAGCCTTTCTTTCCATTGGTGCACTCACAGGCCCCATAATGTTAATATCATTCAATTTATCTTTTTCGATAATTTGATGAGCTGAATTTAAAAACTCCCAGGTGAAATCTTTTTTATGAGAGCTTACTCTGATTAATGCCAAGTAAGAGAAGGGTGGCCATGATGCGGCTTCACGCTCTTGCAAAGTATGTTCTGCAACTCTTTTATAACCACCTTCAAATAGCGCTTCCCAGAAAGGATGATCAGGATATTCAGTTTGAATGATTACTTGGCCTTTTTGATCTTCTCTGCCAGCTCTTCCTGAGACTTGAATTAGGCTTTGTGCTAAACGTTCACTGCCTCTAAAATCATTACTGAATAAACCTTGATCTGCATTAATTACAGCGACTAAAGTTAAAGATGGAAAATGATGACCCTTTGACAACATTTGTGTGCCTACAAGTATTCGTGCCTTTCCAGTATTAGCTATGTTGAGCGCCTCATCCATCGTCCCTTTTAAGCGAGTTGAATCACTGTCGATTCGTTGTATCATAATATTAGGAAAATATTTGCCGAGCACTTCTTCTAGACGCTGGGTTCCTTGGCCTAAAGCTTTATATTCACCATTACAAATAATGCATTTTTCAGTGTATTCTCTATAAGAGCCGCAATGATGGCAGGCTAGTTTATTTTGTGAAAGATAGACAGTCATACGTGAATCACAACGTAAACATTGAGCGATATGATTACAAGATGTGCATATTAGTGTTGGTGCAAAACCTCTTCTATTTATGTAGATTAATATTTGCCCATCTTTCTTTAGATGTTTTTTTATTGTCTTGATTAGAGAGGGGCTTAGACCATCTGGAGCATAGCCTTTGGTCATATCAACAAGGTGCATTGATGGTAATTGGGCATTACCGGCTCTTTTCTGGAGTGTGAGTTCCGTATATTTTTTTTGTTTAATAAGATTTAAACTCTCCAGTGAAGGTGTTGCAGAGCCAAGTATGATCGGGATATCAAAATATTTTGCTTTTGTTACCGCTAAGTCTCTTGCCGAGTATCTAAAGCCATCTTGTTGTTTATATGAAATATCATTTTCTTCATCGACTATGATGATGCCAAGATTATGAATTGGAGCGAAAATAGCCGATCTCGTCCCGAGAATAAGCTTTGTTTGAGGGTTCCTAGTCATTTGCCATGCTTTGAATCTCTGATGTTCGGTCAGAGATGAGTGAAGCAGAACTGGCTCGATTCCAATTCTTTGGATAACTCGTTCTATAAATTGAGTTGTTAATCCAATTTCAGGGACAAGTATTAGGCATTGCTTTCCTGTTTTGAGGACCTCTAGAATGACACGAAGATAGACCTCAGTTTTACCACTACCTGTAATACCATCAAGTAAAAATGGTTTAAAATATTGAGTTTCATTTATTTTATTTACCGCTATTTTTTGTTCTGAGTTGAGAGCTGGACCTTTAATTGGGATGCTAATGCTTCTTTGAGTATTTAATGTTGAGGGCACGTGAGATATTGTGATCCATTCTTTTTTAAGTAAGCTTCTTCTTTGGCTTTTCCATTCAATAGTTTTTTTATTCAAAATATCTACTGTTATCGATTGTTTTTTTTGTAAATATGAAATTAATTGCGCTTGTTTTGGTGCGCGTTTTTTAATTTCATCAGGAATAATTTCATTGCCTTTTTTGGTGATTTGAATTTCTTCAACCAGGCTAATAGCCGGCCTGTCTTTTTTTAAATAGGTGGGCAGTGCCGCTGCGATAACTCTTCCAATTGGATGTTGATAATATTTACTAGCAAACGAAATTATCCACAAATCAGATTCAGAAAATACAGGATCTTGATCAATAATATTGATGCATTGACGTAATTTTGATTTAGGTAGATCGCTTTCATTGACGATTTCTAGAATAAGGCCAACTTTTTTTTGTCGACCAAAAGGAACCAAAACACGACAACCTATTTTTGGCAGGCATTGATTTTTTTTGATTAACTCATAATCAAATAATTGGAATAGTGGAACATCTATTGCAATTTTGAGGATGCAGTTATCTGCGTTAGTTTGTCTTTTATTGACTAGTGCTGTCCCTTCTTTCTGTATAACTTAATTATAATGATTTAACGGCTTGAATTAATTCTGATGCCATTTCTTGTCCGTCACCATAAAGCATTCGTGTCTGATCTAAAAAGAACAATGCATTTTCGATACCTGAGAAGCCAGCTCCTTGACCACGTTTGATAACAATTACATTTTTAGCGTAATCTGCATTTAAAATTGGCATTCCATATATTGGACTGGATGGATCTGTTCGTGCTACTGGATTAACCACATCGTTAGCGCCAATAATTAGAGCTACATCCGTTGATTTGAATTCAGAATTAATTTCGTTTTCGTCATAAATAATATCATAAGGCACACCAGCTTCTGCCAGCAATACATTCATATGCCCTGGCATTCTCCCTGCAACAGGATGGATGGCAAACTTAACATCTACATCACGATCAATAAGCAATTGCGTTAGTTCCCATACTTTATGTTGGGCTTGAGCTACCGCCATACCATAACCAGGCACAATTAGGACTTTATTTGCAAAAGCCATCATGACGCCCACATCTGTTGCATCAATTGGTTTCATTGAACCACTTACCTCTGTCCCTTCTTCTGAGGTGGTTTCTCCAAAACCAGAGAACAATACATTAGCAAGTGATCTGTTCATTGCCTTAGCCATTAGCTGAGTAAGAAGTGAACCAGCAGCACCCACAACCGTTCCAGCGATAATCATGGCTGGATTTTGTAGCACAAAACCTTCGAAGGCTACGGCCAAGCCTGTAAAAGCATTATATAGAGATATAACTACTGGCATATCAGCACCACCAATAGGGACTGTCATAGTTATACCTAGTATTAGTGCAAGTATGAAGAATATAGAAATTGTGTTTCCTATATCGGGTTGAGTAATGACAATAACCGCCATAATTAGTGTGCTGAGCAAAATAATTAGATTTACGATTTGTTGCCCCCTAAACCGTAATGTTGTATTTTTAAAACCTTGTAATTTAGCGAAAGCGACTAAACTTCCACTAAAAGAAACGGCTC
>TARA_B110001454_G_scaffold83001_1_pt1 | contig 14412 bp, 12 predicted proteins | sample TARA_B110001454 | Tara Oceans TARA_B110001454 (sample SAMEA4397004) | marine metagenome | biome: Polar Biome; feature: [MES] marine water layer (ENVO:01000295) within the mesopelagic zone...; material: water (ENVO:00002006), including particulate matter (ENVO:01000060) such as...... | reverse complement strand
GCATTATCAATGCTGTCAAAAGATCTGACTTCCGCCATACCATGGGCGCCTTGATGCATCGTAATCGCTGCAGTAAGCGTTGTTTTACCATGGTCGACATGACCAATAGTGCCAATGTTTACATGAGGTTTTGTTCTCTCAAATTTTGCTTTTGACATTGTTTATAACTCCTTTTTAAAAAAAATCATACTGCTTTACCCTGAACTCGTTCCATTATTTCTGTCTCAATAGAAGAAGGAACCTGATGGTAATGAGAAAATTGCATGTGGAATACTGCTCTCCCTTGCGTAATTGACCTTAAATCAGTCACATACCCGAACATATTACTTAATGGAACATTTGCCTTTATTACCTGCGCTTCATTGCGCTGTGTCATTCCATCAATCTTACCACGCCTCGAACTTATATCACCCATAACGTCACCTAAGTACTCGTCAGGAGTAATAACTTCAACAGCCATTATTGGCTCCATTAATTTTGGACTAGCTTTTTTGCATGCCTCTTGGATTGCCATTGAACCAGCAATTTTAAAAGCCATTTCTGAAGAATCCACATCATGATAAGACCCAAAGATTAATTCAATTCTAATATCTTCAATAGGATAACCAGCTATTACCCCGTTTTTCAACGCCTCTTGCATACCTTTATCTACTGATGGTATATATTCTCTAGGAATAACGCCACCTACAATTTTATTTTCAAAATGATATCCTTTGCCTGGATCGTTAGGCTCTACATTAATAACCACATGGCCATACTGTCCTCTTCCACCAGACTGACGTACAAATTTTGTTGCCACATCCTTAACTGGCTTAGTTATCGACTCTCTAAAAGCAACAATAGGCTTGCCAATGTTTGCCTTAACTTTAAATTCTCTTAACAATCTATCGACAAGTATTTCTAGATGTAGCTCACCCATACCTGATATTATTGTCTGGCCAGTCTCTTCATCACTTGAGACTCTAAAGGTGGGATCCTCTTCTCCGAGCTTGCTTAAAGACCTTGAAAGCGCATCCTGATCAGCCTTACTAACTGGCTCAACAGAAACGGCGACTACGGGCTCAGGGAAATCCATCGACTCTAAAACAATTTGATTAGACTGGTCGCATAGTGTGCTTCCTGTCTTAACCTTTTTTAATCCGACAGCTGCAATAATTTCACCAGCTTCGACATAATCACGGTCTTCTCTTTTATTTGAATGCATAAGCAATATTCTACTTATTCGTTCTTTTTTCCCGCTGCTTGTATTATATACGTACGAACCTGATTCTAGCTTACCAGAATAAACTCTTATATAGGTTAATTTTCCAACATAAGGATCTGTCATTATTTTAAATGCAAGAGCACTAAATGGCTCATTAATATCCGGTTTTCTGGTAAGCACTATATCTGAATCTTTTGGATCAGTACCATTTACCTCTCCAATATCAATTGGGGAGGGTAAAAAATCAACAACACCATCTAATAATCTTTGTACACCCTTATTCTTAAAAGCAGACCCACATAGCAACGGAATAAATGTGTTGTCCAGGCATCCTTTCCTGACAGCAAGCTTCAATTCCTCAGCGGAAATTTCTTCCTCAGAGACGTATTTCTCTAAGAGATTTTCATCATAGGAAGCAGTCTCCTCGATTAAATGCTTTCTCCATTTATTCGCGACCTCAACCATATCATCTGGAATTTCTGCAATCTCGAATCTGGAACCAAGGGTTGATTCATTATAAAGAATAGCCTTCATGTCTAAAAGATCGATAATTCCGGTAAACATTTCGCCTGAACCAATGGGAATTACGATTGGCAGAGGGTTTGAACCAAGGCGATCTTTAACCATGTCCATCACATTATAAAAATCACTGCCGACCCTATCCATTTTATTCACAAACGCAATTCTTGGAACATCATACTTATCTGCTTGTCTCCAAACAGTTTCGCTTTGAGGTTCAACACCTCCAACAGCGCAGAAGACTGCGACAGCACCGTCTAAAACACGAAGTGACCTCTCGACTTCTACTGTGAAATCAACGTGCCCTGGAGTATCAATAATATTTACTCGAAAATCGTTCCAGGTACATGTTGTAGCAGCCGATGTAATTGTAATCCCTCGTTCTTGCTCTTGCTCCATCCAATCCATAGTTGCTGCACCATCATGCACTTCTCCAATACGGTGCGTAACGCCAGTATAAAACAACACTCTCTCAGTCAATGTTGTTTTACCTGCATCAATATGGGCCATAATGCCGATGTTTCTAACTTTATTTAAATCTGTGCTTTTCAAAATATTATGACCTATCTAAAATGAGCAAAAGCTTTATTAGCATCTGCCATCCTGTGTGTATCATCTTTCTTTTTTATTGCACCGCCATCACCGTTAGCAGCTGCAATTAATTCAGAAGCAAGTTTCACAGACATTGGCTTTCCTGAAGAATTATTCGATGAATTTATTATCCATAAAGAGGCAAGGTAAAAAGATCTACCCCTAGGGACTTCTATTGGAACCTGGTAAGTCGCACCACCAATGCGTTTCGACTTTACCTCAACACTTGGAGATGCATTTTCTATACCCTTTTTGAAAATTTTAATTCCATCAGTTTTTGTCTTATTCTCAATTATATTCATAGCTTCGTAAAATATTTTCTCAGCAGTACCTTTTTTCCCATTTTCCATGATATAATTAATAAACTTGGCCACAGATAGATCATTATATTTTGTATCAGGCAGGATTAATCTTTTTTCTGGTCTTCTTCTTCTCATAAATACATCAAAAATTATTTTGGTTTTTTGGTTCCATATCTTGAACGACTGGTTGTTCTATCATCTACACCAGCAGTGTCTAAAGTACCTCTGACTATGTGGTAGCGGACACCTGGTAAATCTTTGACACGACCACCTTCGATTAGCACTATAGAGTGCTCTTGCAAATTATGCCCCTCCCCAGGAATGTAGGCAGTAACCTCTGTTGAGTTTGTTAACCGAACCCTGGCCACCTTACGCAATGCTGAGTTAGGCTTTTTTGGTGTCGTGGTATAAACACGAGTACAAACGCCTCTTTTCTGAGGATTCGCCATTAGCGCAGGAGTTGCGGTTTTCTTTAACATTTTTTTTCTGCCCTTACGGACTAATTGATTTATCGTCGGCATTTAACTTTTCCCATAGCCTAGTAATTTATGATTATTAATTAACATCTATCAATATAAATTCTTACAACATTTAGATATTATGCAACAGCATCATCTGATTCAATTTCAGATACATCTTCGTCGCCAACACCTACAAGCATATCTCTGAATTGCGGCGTTCCAGTACCTGCCGGTATAAGTCTACCAACAGCAACATTTTCTTTCAAGCCATATAGATAGTCTGTTTTTCCTGCAGTAGCTGCATCCGTTAGAACTCTGGTTGTTTCTTGAAAAGATGCTGCGCTAATAAAACTTTCTGTGTTTAAAGATGCTCTCGTGATACCCATAAGAATGGGTTCGAAAGTTGCTGGAATAGCCTTTCTATATTTAGCTGTCTCTTTCCCTTCGGCCTTCACTTCTTTATTTAATTCATTAAACTCAGATTTATCCATCATCATTTCTTCTTCTAAGCCAGTATCTCCCACAGAGGTAACGACAACCATACTTGCCAACCTTTCATTTTCAATTAGGAAATTATTCCTACTTACCCTGTCCTCTTGAAGAAACCTTGAATCGCCAACCTCTTTAATGCTTACTTTTTGCATCATTTGATTGACGATAATTTCAATGTGCTTATCATCTATTTTAACACCTTGCAATCTGTATACTTCTTGGATTTCATTAACTAAATATTCTCTTACAGCAGAAGGTCCCAGTACCCTTAAGATATCATCGGGTGATATAGCTCCCTCACAAAGGGATGCTCCGGCATTAATAAAATCTCCTTCATGTACTACAACATGCTTTCCGTAAGGTATTGAGTAAGACCTTTCTTCTCCATCGTTTCTAATTACATGTATTTTCCTTATTCCTCTACGAGTATTGCCGAATTTGACTGTGCCATTTATTTCAGTCATTACAGCGGGGTTTGATGGCTTTCTAGACTCGAATAATTCTGCTACCCTTGGTAAACCTCCTGTTATATCCCGAGTTTTACCGATGTCTTTTGGTATTTTGACAAGAGTTTGACCTCTCTGAACATTTTCCTTGTCATTAACTACAAGAGTAGCTTTAACCGGCAAAATCGTGCTTCCTGATACAATCTCACCTTTCTCATCAACTATTTCTAAATGAGGGCTCAGCTTTCTATCTCTTGCTTCTATTACTACAATTTGTTTCTTTCCTGTTTCAACTGATTCAACGGAGAACGTTTCTCCCTCAACAAAGTCTTTTAAACTGACAATACCAGTCTCTCTAGCAAGAATTATATCAGTATATGGATCCCACTGGAAGAGCGTTGTATCAGGCTTAACTTTCTCGCCTTCCTCAACTAACATAGTAGCACCATAAGGAATGTTAAAAACAGATTTTTTATCATTACTACTTTGCTTGATTGTTAATTTTGAATGCCTAACCATACATCTCCGAACCTCTGTACCAGATTCATCGTTTGTCACAGCATAATCATAATTATCTGAAAATTCAATTAAACCCTCTCTTTTATTTTTCATTTCAGACTGCTCAATAACCCTGCTGGCAGTACCACCAATATGAAATGTCCGGAGAGTTAACTGCGTTCCTGGTTCACCAATACTTTGAGCAGCACGAATCCCAACAGAGGTACCTATGTCGACAAGCTTATGTAAAGAAAGGTCCCAGCCATAACACTTAGCACATATTCCACGCTTCGTATCACACGTTAAAACCGACCTAATTCTAATGCTCTCAACGCCGCTGTCACCTATTAGCTCTGCTTCCTTTTCAGAAATCACTGATCCTGCCTTAACAACAACCTTACCTCTGTCTATAAAGTCATCTAATATGGTTCTTCCTAGTATGCGATCAGCGATAGGTTCAATAATTTCTTCCCCTTCTTTCAAGTCAGAAACCAAAATACCATTTATAGTACCGCAGTCATCTTCATAGACAACTACGTCTTGAGCAACATCTACTAATCTACGAGTTAAATATCCTGCGTCTGCTGTTTTTAATGCTGTGTCAGCTAAACCTTTTCTAGCACCGTGTGTTGAGATAAAATACTCAAAAACTGATAACCCTTCTTTGAAATTAGAGGTAATTGGAGATTCAATAATTTCACCTACTCCACCTTTCATCGATTTTTGTGGCTTGGCCATAAGTCCACGCATACCAGCAAGCTGTTTTATCTGATCCTTACTGCCTCTAGCTCCAGAATCGGTCATCATAGCAAGCGGATTAAATCCAGCGGCATCTTTTCTTAGCTCATCTTCCATGGCCTGAGCGACGTGATTTGTCGTATGCGTCCACACATCGATTACTTTATTATATCTTTCACCTTCTGTTAAAACATGTTTATCATACTTTCCCTTAATATCGGCAACTTTATCAAAGGCATCAGATAGAATATTTTCTTTTTCATGAGGAATTAAAACGTCACTAATCGATATTGATAAACCACTATGTGTCGCCATGTTAAAACCAAGGTCTTTTAAATCATCTAGAAAGATTACAGTCTTATAATTACCAACAATTAGATAACATTGATTTACAATGTGTGTTAATAATTTTTTATCGATTAGATTATTTACATATTCCATTTCATTAGGAATTATTGAATTGAAAATCGCTCTACCCACCGTTGTGTCTTTTACCCAATCGCCCTTGTGCTTTAAGCTTATTTTTGCATGTAAACCAACCACTCTATTTTCATAGGCTAAAACTACTTCATCGATAGATCCATAAAATTTTCCCTCACCTAAATCACCATCTTTTAGCTTTGTTAAGTAATATGAACCCAAAATCATATCTTGAGAAGGCACAGCTATTGGCTGGCCATTAGCAGGATGAAGAATATTGTGACTAGCGAGCATTAACATTCTGGCTTCCATTTGAGCCTCAAGAGAAAGAGGTACGTGAACAGCCATTTGATCGCCATCAAAATCAGCATTAAACGCGGAACATACTAGCGGATGCAACTGTATTGCTTTTCCATCAACCAAAGTAGGTTGAAAAGCCTGAATACCTAATCGATGCAGAGTGGGAGCCCTATTTAGCATCACAGGATGATCTTTTACAACATATTCTAGAACTTTATAGACCACAGGCTCACAATTCTCTATCATTAGTTTCGCACTTCTAGGAGTTTGAGTATAACCTCGCTGCATTAATTCACGAATCATGTGAGGCTTAAATAATTCTAATGCCATATTCTTCGGCAAGCCACATTCTTGTAGCTTTAACTGAGGTCCAACCACTATGACAGATCTTCCTGAATAGTCAACTCTTTTCCCAAGTAGATTTTGACGAAATCGACCCGTTTTTCCTCGAAGCATATCAGATAATGATTTTAATGGACGACGAGAACCACTTCTGATTGCAGTCTTTCGACGACTATTATCAAAAAGAGCATCTACAGACTCTTGAAGCATTCTTTTTTCATTCCTCAGAATAACATCTGGAGCTTTAATTTCCATAAGCTGCTTCAATCTATTATTTCTAATAATAATCCTACGATATAAGTCATTTAGATCACTCGCCGCAAACCTACCCCCCTCAAGAGGAACCAACGGTCTCAACTCAGGCGGAATAACAGGCAATATTGACACTATCATCCACTCTGGTTTATTCAATCTTTTCTTTGTAGGGTCAGGGACAAAGGAATATGTAACTTTAAGCCTCTTTAAAGCATCTGCTCTTTTTTGCTTTGACTTAGATGTTTTTACAATATCTTCTAACTCTTTCTTTAGTCCCATTATATTTATTCTAGAGAGCATTTCCTTTATAGCTTCACCACCCATAGCAGCATAAAAATAATCATCGTTTTCTCTCTTTTCCTCGCTAACAGCGGCATAACCGTATTTCTCTTCCATCTCTAAAAATTCATCTTCCTCAATTAAATCAAACCGTTTCAAACCACTTTCAACTGGATCAAGAACCATATACATCTCATAGTATATCACCCTTTCTAGCTCTTTTGTGCTTTTGCCAGCTAAATAGCTTAGCTTACTAGGAATAGACCTAAGGTACCATATATGAACTATAGGAACGGCTAGCGTAATATGCCCCATCCGTTCTCTGCGTACTTTTTTCCTTGTAACTTCGACACCACAACGGTCACATATAATGCCCCTATACCTGATGCCTTTATACTTGCCACAGTGGCATTCATAATCTTTGACCGGACCAAAAATCTTTTCACAAAATAAACCATCTTTCTCAGGTTTATAAGATCTGTAGTTAATTGTCTCAGGTTTTAAAATTTCACCGTAAGAACGCGCGAGTATTGATTCAGGCGATGCTAAGCCGATGGTTATTGAAGTATATGCTCTTGAAGTATCTAAGTTGTTATTTTGTATGTAAGTCAATTCTATTCCCCCTTAATAATTAATCTAATTCTACATCTATACATAAGCCCTGGAGTTCTTTAATCATAACATTAAATGATTCCGGTGCTGAAAATTTCGGCATCTGCTCACCTCTAACGATAGCGTTGTAAACTTTTGATCTACCTTCTACATCATCAGATTTCACTGTCAAAATTTCATGGAGCGTGTGCGCAGCTCCATAAGCTTGTAATGCCCAAACCTCCATCTCACCAAATCTCTGTCCGCCAAATTGAGCTTTACCACCTAAAGGCTGTTGAGTAATCAGAGAATAAGGACCTGTAGACCTAGCATGCATTTTATCGTCCACCATGTGACTTAATTTCATAATATATGCTGCGCCAACCGTTACCGGACTATCGAAGTATTCGCCTGTCCTACCATCTATTAGCTTAGCTTTCCCTGAAGTGGGTAATCCAGCACTCTTTAATTCTTCTAACACCTGCTCAGGTGTGGCACCATTAAAAACTGGCGTAGAGTATTTTTTATTACTAACCAAGCCAACCCATCCAAGCATCGCTTCGTAAAGCTGTCCTAAGTTCATCCTTGATGGAACACCTAAAGGATTTAAAACAATATCTACAGGCGTACCATCTTCCATAAATGGCATATCTTCTTCTGGAACAATCGTAGCAACTATACCTTTATTACCATGCCTACCAGCCATCTTATCACCCACTTGAAGCTTTCTTTTCTGCGCTACATAGACTTTGGCCATTCTTAATATCCCTGGCTGAAGCTCATCGCCAACCTTCAATTTAAACACTTGTCTTTCTAGCTGTGTTTCAATTCGAGCCCACTCTTCTCTGAAAGAAGTCCAAACTTTTACTATTTTATTCCACGTCCTCGTATCTTCGACCCATGCGACATCTTGGGCAAATCTTTCAAGGTCAAATCCAGCTAGGCGCTTGGAGGTTAATTTGGTGGATTTTTTTATTAGAGTTCGGTTACTAGATATACTCCTAATACCATTAGATACTTGGTCTTTAAGCAATCCCATCAACCTTTCATCTCGGGAAGCTTTTAAATTTTTCTTATACTCTGCTGCCTTTTTCTGAAATTCTAGAATTTGCTCTCTTTCTTCAACCTTAGTCCTTTTCGCCTGCTTCTCAAATAATTTAGTTCTAATCACGCAACCCCTTATTCCAGGCTCCGCTCGCTTAGATGCATCTTTAACTTCTCCAGCTTTTTCACCAAAAATAGCTCTTAATAGTTTTTCTTCTGGAGTTGGATCAGATTCTCCCTTAGGAGTGACCTTGCCAATTAAAATATCACCTTCCTTAACCCTGGCTCCCTCTCTTACAATTCCTTCCTCATCCAAGTCTTTTGTAGCTTCTTCACTAACATTTGGGATTTCAGGTGTTAGTTCTTCTTGTCCTCTTTTTGTATCACGAACCTCAACTTCTATTTCATTACAATGTACAGAACTAAAAGTATCATCCTTTACCAATCTCTCACTAACTACTATAGCATCTTCAAAGTTGTATCCCCTCCAAGGCATATATGCGACACGTATATTTGCGCCCAATGCTAATTCACCGGAATTTGTGGCTGCACCATCTGCAATAACCTCTCCGATTTCCACTTTCTGCCCTTCACTTACTAAAGGCCTCTGATTATGTACAGTGTTTTGATTAGTTCTGAAATATTTTTTTAAGTTTATATTAACTATTGATTCTCCCTCAAAAAGCAACAGACTATCTTGTATATCTTTTCTTTTAATTTGTATTTTTTCTGAATCTACATACACGACCCTACCCGCTACTGGAGAAATGATACAGGCCCTAGAATCTTTTGCAACTTTTGACTCAATACCCGTTCCCACGATCGGGGCCTCTGGATACATTAGTGGTACAGCTTGCCTTTGCATATTCGAACCCATTAATGCACGATTAGCATCATCATGCTCTAGAAATGGGATTAATGCAGCCGCAACACTTAAAATTTGGTTTGGAGATACTTCAACATAATCAACACTTTCAGGTCCAACTATTGGAAAGTCTCCTTTTACTCTGGTCCTTATGTTTTTTTCAATAATATTTTTATCACTATCTACTTCAGTTTTTGCCTGCGCAACCATTACGCGATCTTCGTCATCAGCAGAGAGATATTCTATATTATTTGTTACAATAGATTGACCATTTTTTTTAATAACCTTGCGATAAGGAGACTCAATAAACCCATGATCATTGACTGTAGCAAACATTGCTAGTGAAGAAATAAGACCAATATTAGGGCCTTCTGGTGTTTCAATAGGACAAAGTCTTCCATAGTGAGTATAATGAACGTCTCGGACCTCAAAGCCAGCCCTCTCCCTGGTCAAGCCACCTGGGCCTAAAGCAGAGATTCTCCTTTTGTGAGTTATTTCAGCCAACGGATTAGTCTGGTCGCCGAATTGTGAAAGCTGAGATGTACCAAAGAAAGTGTTGATCACAGTAGTGACGACACGTGAATTAATTAGATCTTGAGGCGTAATACTTTCAGACTCCCTAAGGTTCATTCTCTCATGAATAGTTCGTATCATTCTACTGAGCGCGATACTAAATTGATTAGTTAATTGTTCTCCTATCGTCTTAACTCGCCTATTTCCTAAGTGATCTATATCATCAACCCCACGATCACCCTTTCTCATATCAATTAAGACCTTTAACACCTGAATTATATCATCCATTGTTAAAACAGTATCCTCAACAGGAATATCTAGATTAAACTGTTGGTTCAATCTATATCTACCAACTTGACCAAGATCATATTTCTTAGGACTAAAAAATATTCTCTCAATAAATTTTTGTGCAGTTTCTAAATTAGGCGGCTCACTTGTTCTCAGAAGCTGATAGACTACACCAAGCGCACTCTCAGTATCCCTAGTTGGGTCTTTTCCGATAGTATTAAGAAGCAGCATCGATGAAAAATCTTTATTCCCATCCACAAGATTAATTTCATCAATGTTATTTTCCAGAAGGCTTTCAATTATCTCATTAGTTAGTTCCGTGCCTCCTTCAAAAAAAATTTCACCTGTCTTTGTATCAATAATATCCTCAGTAAGAGTGGCTCCAATATATTTTGCTATCTTCTTATCCTTAACCTTTAGACTAACCAGAGAGCCAAATGCTTTACATATATCGGAGTTAGTCGAATAACCAAGAGCTCTTAGCAACATAGTTACTGGAAATTTCCTTCTCCTATCAATAATAACAAAAAGGCAGTCGTTAATATCGGTAGTGAAATCTACCCAGGATCCCCTAGCCGGAATTATTCGAGCTTGAAAGAGCTTGGTCCCGTTTGGATGTGTAGACTCATCGAAAAATACACCCGGCGAACGCTGTAATTGAGAGACGATGACTCTCTCAGCGCCGTTAATAATAAAAGTACCTTTTTCAGTCATATATGGAATATTGCCAAAGTACACATCTTGCTGAATACTTTGAGCATACTCATTTTTGTTATTTTCATCAGTGATATGTAAAGATAACTTCACCCTTAATGGCGCAGAGTAAGTAACTCCACGATCTATACATTCATCACCAGTGTATTTTGGCTGCCCCAAATAATAAGAATTATACTCTAAAACATAATTTCTATGATTGTCCTCTATTGGAAATACATTATTTAAGACTGCTTCCAAGCCAAGATCATCTCTTGCCTCTGGTGCTGCAAATTCTTGTAAAAACTGCTGATATGCTATCGTCTGTATAGAAAGCAAGTCAGGAACCTCTATCAATTCAGGTATATGAGCGAACGAAATCCTATTATTTGTTGACAAATCTTTAGTCTCCAATGAAACCTCCTGGTTTATTTAAATGTTTTATATTTTTTTTATTATTTTAATTCGACATCAGCGCCAGCTTCTTCTAGCTGAGATTTGATTTCGTTAGCCTCAGATTCGGATACGCCCTCTTTGATAGCTTTGGGAGCAGAATCAACAAGTTCCTTGGCCTCTTTTAGGCCTAAATCAGTTATCGTTCTAACAGCCTTAATAACATTTATTTTCTGCTGACCAGCGGCATTAAGGACAACATCAAATTCAGTTTTTTCTTCAACCGCAGATCCATCCCCACCTGCAGGGGCTGCTGCAACAGCAACTGGCACAGACGCGGAAACACCAAACTTATCTTCTATTTCACTTATAAGCTCAGACATTTCCATCATATTAGCTTTTTCTAAGTACGCTAAAACATCTTCTTTTTTGACAGCCATTTTAATAACTCCTTATTTTAATTTTAATTAGTTTCTTTTATATTATTCAATAGTTTAACAAAGTTAGCCATAGGCGACTTTAGCATAGTCGCGAGGTTTTGCATTGGGCTCTTGATCATCATTGCGAAATTTGTAATCGACTCCTCTTTACTAGGCAATTCAGCGATTTTGATAAAATCCTCCCCAGCTAAATAATTCCCATCAAAAAGGATACCTTTGACCACAGGCAAACTATATTCTTCACTAAACTTTTTGATTACCTTCGCAGCAGCTACAGGCTCATCATAAGAAACAGCGATGGCCGTAGAACCAGCAAATAAATCATCAGATAAAGCAATTTTATTATTATCCGCGGCAATCTTTAATAACGTATTCTTAACTACCATATATTCGACATTATTCACAAAAAACTCTTTTCTCAGTTTTGTAATATCAGAGACATTAAGACCAAGATAGTCAGTAAAATATATAGACTTCGCTTTTGACAATTTATCTGTCAATTTTTCAACGCTTTTTATATTTTTATCATTAGGCATAACAAATTATCCGATTGAATTAGTATTAATTTTAACTCCCGGCCCCATTGTTGAAGAAATAGATATTCTCTCCAAAAATTGACCTTTGACTGATGGTGGTCTAGCTTTAATTAAAGAATTAAAAATGGTTGATATATTTTCAACTAGCGCACTTTCTTCAAAAGATATTTTCCCGCAAGGAGTATGAACGATACCAGTTTTTTCAACTCTAAGTTCAACCATACCAGCTTTGAGATCTTTGACGGCTTTTGCAACATCCATAGTCACAGTTCCACTTTTAGGGTTCGGCATAAGTCCCTTCGGTCCTAAAATTTTACCAAGTTTACCAAGCTCAGACATCATGTCAGGAGTTGCAACAATCTTATCAACATCGGTCCAACCAGACTTTATTTTATCCATATATTCTTTATTACCACAATAGTCAGCGCCCGCATCTATAGCTTCTTGAACTTTAGGGCCCTCAGCAAGAACAAGTACAACTACTTTTTTACCTGTCCCATGAGGCAGCGCAGTAATTATTCTGATATTTTCTTCAGCCTGCCGTGGATCCACATTAAGACTGATAGCTAAGTCAACAGACTCATCAAATTTAACTTTTGAGGCCTGCTTAACTATTTCTACGGCCCTATCTAGTCCGTAATAAACTTCCTTATCATACAAATCAGTAATATTTTTTTGATTATTTTTTGACACTTTTTCTAGCCCCTCACCTCAATACCCATAGATTTAGCTGTTCCTCTAATCATTTCCTTAGCCTGATCAATCGTATTTGCATTTAAATCCGCCATTTTTAGCTTGGCTATTTTTTCTAAATCAGATTCTTTAATAACTCCCACTTTTTCTTTATTAGGCTCACTTGAACCTTTATCGATACTTGCAGATTTCAATATCAGCCTTGAAGCAGGTGGCGTTTTTGTGACGAACGTAAAACTCCTATCTGCATAGACCGTAATCTCAACGGGAATGATGTCACCCATCTTGTCCTGCGTTTTCGCATTGAAAGCCTTACAAAAATCCATAATGTTCACACCTTGCTGTCCAAGAGCTGGCCCAACTGGTGGCGCGGGGTTTGCCTGCCCCCCAGGGATTTGTAATTTTATAAAACCTATTACTTTTTTAGCCATAAGAATCCTTTAATCATTAGCTGTCAAGCGCCACTTGCAAATAGTCTAACTCAACAGGAGTAGCTCTTCCAAAAATACTTACCGAAACCTTTAACTTTTGTTTTTCATGATTAACCTCCTGAACCACACCAGAAAAATCTATAAACGGACCATCCTTTACATTGACCAAGTCCCCAACCTTAAAAGGCGCGGCTTCGGTGACTTTTATCGGACCATCACCACCATCATGATCTCCTAAAAATCTTTTTATTTCATCAGGCTTAAGCGCCTCAGGTTTCCCCTTTGAGCCGACAAAACTAATTACACCATTCACATTTTCAACTATATATTTAGTTTCTTTATTCATATCTAGATGTATCAACAAATAACCCGGGAAAAATACTCTTTCTTTAATTTTCTTTTTTCCATCACGCATTTCCAAAACATTCTCAGTCGGGACCAATATATTTTCAACATAATCATCCATATTAGCAGTATTTACCTCAAAAAGAATATTTTCCTTAATTTTCTTTTCTTTTCCAGAAATAACTCTCAATGTATACCAATTCATAACAGTTACATCATTGCCGATACAGTTTTTGTAAGAAAAAAGTCTACAACAAATAGGAATATTGTTAAAATTAGTGATAAAACTAATACAACGTAGGTTGATCCTTTCAAATCATCCCAATCAGGCCATGAAACTTTACTCATTTCAAACTTTACATCGTAACCAAATTGTTGAACTTTTTTTATCATTTACTTAATCTTAGTTTTTTTATTAAATCATTAAAAACGCAGGAGAGGCAGGACTCGAACCCGCAACCCCCGGTTTTGGAGACCGGTGCTCTACCAGTTGAGCTACTCTCCTAGATTTAAAAAAAGAATTACTTACCAATACCCTATTTTGCCTCTTTAAATAAAACATGTTTCCTGATAACAGGATCATATTTTTTATACTCAACCCTCTCGGGGTGTAATTTTCTACTTTTTGTAACAGTATACCTGTAGCCTGTTCCTGCAGAACTTTCCAATTGAATAATATTCCTTTTACTATTTCCAGCCATAATTATTACTACTCAACAATCTCAGTTACTTT
>TARA_B110001454_G_scaffold63176_1_pt1 | contig 14484 bp, 10 predicted proteins | sample TARA_B110001454 | Tara Oceans TARA_B110001454 (sample SAMEA4397004) | marine metagenome | biome: Polar Biome; feature: [MES] marine water layer (ENVO:01000295) within the mesopelagic zone...; material: water (ENVO:00002006), including particulate matter (ENVO:01000060) such as...... | reverse complement strand
AGATGGCATTAATTTATCTCTTTTCGCAATTAGCACCTTGAGTTTTTTGAGAAGTTTATTTTCTGTTTCTAAAGTTAAACGGCCGTCTGTCATCATTGTATTTTCTATTTTCGCTATTTCATTAATAGTTTCAGATAATTGAATAACTACTGATTTAGATTCTTTAGCGTCATCTCTCCGACCTCTAGTTTGATTAATTAATTCCCGGATTTGTTTTTGTATCTCATCTCTCTTAGCTTTACAAATCTGTGCCTGATCTCGCACCTTCTTTTGTTCGTCCAGTTTCTCTTTAATAGATTCGCGAATTTCTTTACTTTGTTCTTGAAGTGCGTTTCTAGAATCAGCTGCTCGACGAGCGTCCTCATTGAAAGAATTTCTATGTTCTTTCATTCTCCTGAGCTTAGTTTCCATGGCATGCAATCGTGTTCTAAGGTCATCCTCAGGGTTCTGCTGCTCATCAGTCACGAGTCGTCGAGTAAGGCATCCTTCTTCAAAGGAACTATTTGATTCATAGACCTAAAAGAGATACGAAAAATGGGAAAATAGGTGATAAAATGGCTATTCCGGCACCTACCAAGAAAATTGCACCGATAGAAATTCTTAATCTTGTGAAAAGATCTGATCTATTCTGTACAGTCAATACCCTCCCACTAAGTAAGTTACCATTTTCATCTTCTAATCGTACAGTTACGGTCGCTTCTCCTGTTTCTTCAGGGAGTAAACTTTGCCATATGATTTTAGTGGATTCCATAACTAAAGGTAATTTTTGAATAGAAGATAATCCTGGATTATCGTCTAACAATTCATTACAAGAGTTCACTCTAAGTTTGTATACACAGCCTGATGGACGGAAATCGGGAGTTTGAATTCTTAATATCAAATTAATAGGCTCTTTGCCATAATTTAAGATGTATGCAAAAAGATTAGCCTGCCCTACGACTAAATTTTCCATATCTACATCAAACCAAATATCATGATTAATGCCGGTATCGAGTTTCATCCTAAGGCGATCATGTAGTCTAAAAAAGGATGCACATTTATCTCGTGCCCTGATAATTAAACGATCCCAAGTTTCCTCACCGAGTTCAGGATGTCGAAATAATTCATCTATAATGTGAGCCGGCATCATGATTTCCAACTCTGACCTAAAATCGTCTTCATCTAGATAACCAGCCCTTCTAAGATGCAGGAAATGTAACAATTTTTCTTGTAATTCAGATATGTTATTGCCTTCACTTACTTCGTGCTGGATAGAACTCAAGTATTCAGAAATTCTAATTGAAAGAAGAGGATCCACATGGGCACTAATTACATCACTAAATGGTCTTTTCAAAAGCGCTGGATGAATAGGAGGTGAAAATGAATCTAGCATCCCCCAAGTCTCACAAGTATTAAATCGGGAACGATTGGAAACCATGTATACACCATGGCCCGAAAGAAGAAAACCTGTAGAAAACGATAAAAGAACCGAATTACCACTTACAATATCTGAAAATTGAAGGCTGAAAATAAGAAAGATCCCAGAGAGGAACATGAGAAAGGTGGAAGCTACAATTTGTCTAAAAGAACCCTCAATTGTTTCTTTCATTTCAGCATATCCATGAGCGCTTTTAAATGTTAAACCTGTAGTTGTTAATTTCTTTGATTGAAGATTAAATATTCTCCTAGTAACGGAAAGTAACATTAGCAATAGACCTAAAAGTCCTAAATCAGCAATTATGAAGAAAAATGCGAGGTAATAGAAACCCACATCAATAGTGATTTCAAAAGGGAGGGCTGGAAGCACATGCTCACTCCACCAATTGGGTGCTGAACCGCTAAAAGATTCACCTAAGCCATACAATAACATTACTAGTATTGGAAGTACTAATACAAATCTCATACCTCTACTTATGAACAAACGGTCTAATTTAACTAAATTACGCTCATATTCTTGAAGCTTTTTGATATTTTTAATATTGAGATTATTTGTATGTTCATTGATAACCTTGGGACTTTCGGCAATTATATTAGGGGCCTCTGGAATATCAGATTCTGAAGTATCAAGTAATTCATCAAAAGTATTTTCTTGGATATCAATCATAGAACCTCACCTAAAAATTACTCCACCCTAACTATTACTTTGAAACTTAACTCACGAGAAAATTGAAATTCAGAATCATCACAATAGTACTTATTGGACTCTTTTCGTACCTTAGAACCAATACTAAGTCCTACACCATCTAATGTTTTTATTGCCACGCTACTCGAAATTATGAATTCAATTATTGAATCCACATTCTCAGGTAATGATGAAATTGGCAATAATATATTCCTTCCAGATATTTTCAAATCCCGATCGACTATAGGTATTAACAAACCTTCTTTATTTCTCTCAGGGTAACCAAGCATTCTATCTATTGATGCTTCTAATTCACTGTCTATGTTATGTTCTAATTTACAAGCAGCAGAATCAACATCTCCTTCATACCTAATTACATCAGATAAAAGAATACGAAGTAGTTCTTCTCGACGCTTGATTCGAGATGCATGTTTGAACCCTAAAGAAGTTAGCCTACATCCCTTATAAGGAATATAAGTCAAATAATCACGGTTAGAAAGACGCTGGATCATTTCAGTAGTAGATGCTGCACTAACTTCCATTAATTCTGCCAATTGAGTTGTTTTAACTATCGCATCTGGTTGATTAAAATGTGCCTCGAAAATTCTTTTGAGATACATCTCTTCGAATTCACTTAATTCTGACATTTTAAAATACCTCAACCAAATTTCGCAATAAATTCTGCTCTACAAACAGGGCAACGTGACCTAATAGGCCTCTTGTCAAGTGACACTCTAAGAGTTTGCTCACACTGAGGGCAAGAGAGTAAATCGCTTTCAGAGGATGATTCCAAGGTTAACGACTCATTAATTCTGTCATCAGAATTCGGGGGCTGAATTAGTGAATTATCACTAATATCCTCTATTAAAGTAGGTTGAGTAAACACAATAGTACACGCAGGGCATTTCACAGAACCTTTGTGAGTTAAGGGGACATTTAGCCTTTGGTTGCAACCAGGGCAATGAATTTCTTTCTTTTCATCAGGTTGGTTTGCTCTAGATATCCGAGTTCCTGATAACTTATTACGGTTCCAAGATGAAAAAGTCGAAGGAGTTTTCTGTGACACTACTCTAAATGCAACGAGAGATGCCATGACTATAGCGAAACCAGATAATGCACCATATATTGCAGCATTAATATTGAAGGGAAGGTGGAAACTAGTACTAGTTCCAATATCAACAATTACAGATGTTTGATTAATAGCATGTGCTTCTTCCATCATCCAGATAAATTTAATATCAGTTGTTTGAGAATATTCCCATGATAAAATTGTAATAGTGCCGGAAAAGCTAGCACCAGCATCAATTGCAGGGATTGAATGTTCAGAAAATATAATATCATTTGCTATACCTACTACTCTTAGCGAACCAACAGATGAGCGTCCTGTACCTTTATTTTCAAGAATATAATTAATGAATACAGTATCACCTACTGAAACAATATCAGGAGAAGTGCCGGAAATCATTATCGAAGGTAGGATTAATGGAGGAGAGAGCTCAATAATTTTTTCTCCGACCCCATGGAGAGATACCCAATTATCAGGAGTAACGGAAATTTTCAACCTACTAGCATCAGGGTGACCAAGATTGAAATGTAAGTTTCGTATACCGGGACTTAGGTCCACCGAAAATGTTTGATAAGGAGAATAATCATTACCTGATTTCATTTCAATAGATACTATGACGTTACGATTTAATCCAGAACTGAGTGAAACTGAAGCATCAAGATTAAGGCCGTCTTGCAGTGTCCAAGAAATTTGATCTATATTTATCACTATATCTTGAGATTCTTGTACATCTAGGTTAGAGGTCCCATTAAGAGAAATGTCTATACCACCATTAGAACCCAAAATTGCCCATTCAATCGATTGAGTTCCTGAACTTATTGGAATAAAAGATACAGACACTTCTCTACTTGACCCCGGGGATATAATCACAGGATTGCCTGAAACAATTATATCCCCCTCATTTCTTTTTAATTGGAGTTGAACAGAATCGCTTGTTTCCCCTTGATTATGAACTAGTATCGATGCTGTGAGTTCATCTCCAACATGAGCAGGCTGGCCGATTAATACAAGATTAGCATCTCCGGCAGATGTGAAATTGACTGGATTAGGGCCGACTCGAATTTCAAGTATTTCATTCTCAAAAGTATCGTCAACTTCAAGTTTACAAAGAATAATTCCTTCACTTACTGGACCAAAAGAAATCTCGATTTCTGATAAGGATTGATTTCCTTCTAATATTCCCGAATGACCGCCATACCATTGTCCACCGAATCCAAAGCTAAAACTCCATGTCGAATCTTCAGAAGAAATATTGGAATTATATACAGGTATTATGAGGTTGACAAAGTCACCATCTGATGCAGAATGATTATCACTACTTTGCATGGTATTACCGTCTAAATAATCTGATGACCAGATATTGCCTTCAGAAATATCGAAATCACTACCTTCCGCAGATACAGCGCTAGTACAACATATTAATAAAATTAGAAATAAGAATAAAACCGGCAGAGAGGGTACTGTAGTTCTTCTTGCCATTGGGGAATACTCGACAATAACAACCGTATGAATGAAACCCCTCTTTGAGGACACATAGTGACCTTTATTGACACCTTCAGGTAGCCCCGAATACAATGGACACAGAACAACTGCTTGCTGTCTCGCCCCAAGACATGGCCAGAGCCCTACTTGCACGCAGACAATTGTTGAAAGAACAATTACCAACAGTGATTAGGACTTTGGAGGCAGAGGAACAAAAATTAACACCTAAAGCCAAAAAGGCAATGGAAAAAAATAAAACAATTAATGACAAAGTTAGTGACCTAAAAGAAAAAAGGAATAATGCTCAAAAGAAAGCAAATGAACTTCTCAAAGTAGTCAAGGAAAGTAGAACTAAACTTATGGAAGTTGATGGAATGATAAATCTTGACCCTTTATGGAAGAAAGAAAAAATGTTTGAAGAGATTGAAGAGATTGAAAAATTAATTGAAACTTCAGCTTTCGATCATAAAGCGGAAAGAAAACTCCTAGACAGAAGGAAAAAAATTATTGAAGTAAATGACAAATGGTTGAGAGAGAGAAGAGATTCAAACTCAGAAATGGTAACTTACATAAATGCAAGAAAAGAAATGAATGCGCTATTCCGTGAAGCAGATAAATCACATAGGAATATGCTTGATGGTGTGGAGAAAGCTCAACCTCAACATGACAAGCAAATGAAAATTAGAAATGAAATACGAGAAATAAGAAGACAATTAGACAGAGCTAAAGAACTATTGGCACAATCAGATAAAGCCATCAGTTACTGGGAAAGGAGACTGAAACAAGGTTTTGGAGAATTAGATGGAGGTTTTGGTGATTTACTTGCTGCTCAAAAGAAGGTGTCTGAAGGAGGAGATTCTTCATTTGCAAGAAAGAAAAGTACTAACAATATCAAGAAAGGAAAAATAGTCCGTAAACCTAAGGAGGAAGAAGAATGAGCGGTTCGGAATCAGACATAGGTATCTTTTCAGATTTGGAAGAAATTGATCGAAAAGAAATTGAACAGACTGTTGACGATTTAGAAAGAAATGTCAGAACTATTGAAGAAGAACATAAATCACTAAGGGATGAAAGAAAAAATCAAGTTGAGATTGTTAAATCACTCAGAGCCACAGTAGGGGAAATGGATGCAGCTAATGACGAAAGAAGAAGTTTGCTTAAAAAATTCCATAATGCCAGGAAATTAGCTGAAAAGGCCAGAGAAAAGAGAGACGAAGTCAATCGATCAATACCCCCTCCGGCAAGTATCCTGTCAGAATGGATGGAAGACACTCATCAAAGATTAGTTACAATAGATAATGATTTAACTGCTGTGCCGACTCTAAATCGAGAAATTGAAATGTTCAAAAGGTTCTTTGAATTACAAGCAGCGCATACAAAAAAACAAGACTCGGAGATATATCATGTGGAATACACAAAGCATATTGGAATTATAAGAAAAATTACAAAAGAACTCGACTCCACAAGAAAATCAGTAAAAACAGAAGAAACGGAAACATCAGATATTGAAGGAGGGAAACTTGCAAATCGTTCGGATGTTAGAAAATTAAGTAAAAGAATTAATAAAATAGATAAAGAATTAGATAAAATGTCAGAGGAAAGAAAAAACCTCAGAAAAGAGATAAAACGTATTCGTTCATACCTAAGGATGACAAGCAGTCGAGGGAAGCCAATTAAAATGTCTGAGGTAAAGGACCGTGCACAGAGTGGAGATTCCCTGAATACTCAAGAATTAGGGGCATTACTTAGGACAGGGGGGCTCTCTGAGTTAACAAAAGATAGTTCAAAAATAGTAAAGAAAAGAGAACATAAGAAAACATCAGCTAAGAAACAGCACAGAAGACTCGGAGTAGCTAGAGGTGGAGCCAGATTAGGTTCACGTGCATCTAAACGTGATGACTAGAGCAGTAGCCCGTTTTATCACCCCCCTATGCCCTTATATGAGATTCTTAAGTCGGAGAATATGAGGGAGGCCTAGTTATGATGGATTTTGATGAGGTGCGAACCGTTCTGACTCCTAAAAGCACATCCCTTGATGAAAAACTTTCAGAATTCAGAGAAGATAGAGACATCTGGAATGCAAAAGTTAAGAAATACCTGACAGAAAGAAACGAAATGAATCGCCAAGTTAAAGAATTAATTACTGAAGTTCAAAATCAGAAAATTATACGAGACGAAGCAAATAGTAAAGTTAAGGAATTAAAAATAATTCGTGCAGAAAGATCGACTGTTCTCAAGCAACTTCGGGCAGAGTTACAGGAAAAGAAACCTGCAAATGAACCGAAAAAACAAGAAAAAAAGGAAAAAAAACGTAATGAAAGAGTGATTCGAAATGACATAGATAAAATGGATATGAGGTTTAACTATGGCCATTTTCAAGGCAAAGAGAAAAATTTCGAAAGGGAAATGAAAAAATTATATCAAGAATTGAAAAATATAAAGGCGAATAAAGTGGAAAATAAATTTTCTGATTTGGAAAAAAGTATAAGAAAGGCAGCAAAATTACAGGAAGAAGCTCACAAACTTGTTGAAGGAGCAGTGAATACTGCACAGGAATCTCATGACTTAATGATTGAATTATCGGAAGAGGTAGATCGTCTTAGAGCTAAGGCTAATTCTTCTCAAGAAGGAGTAATTCGATCAAAGAGAGAAGCGGATATGTTACACAACAAGTATGTAGTATCTTTGAGAAGTATACACTCAATACAAGATTTATTCAAAGCAATGAATGCACAGGAAAAGAACCTGGATGACGACTCTGGAAGCAGACTAGAGGTGACGGATTTAATGTCCAGATTAATGTCGGGAGACACATTATCTACTGATGAACTAATGGCTTTGCAGAGGAATTAATCTTTGAAAGGGTAAGTTTTACCATTACGACTGTGAAGGATTTTTTTAACACCATCATCAAACATCAATACCCAAGCAGGTATATAGGCATATTCTGATTCAAGTGATAATGTATCTAAATCAACTCTCCACCATTCAAGCATAATTGATTTAACTTTATCTGTGGATTCGAAGGACCTTTCTTTTTTCCTATAATCAAGTAATGGTTGGAGATTTTTCTTTAATGAATCAACAGTATGCCATTTCTCCTCTAATGGACTTAATTTACGTAAATTAGGAGAATTTTTGAGTATTTCATCACTATCAAATTGATAAATTTTAGTTGACCATGGATCTTCAATATATGACCAATTCTTAATGTCATTTTCAAGATTAGGTCCTGCCACTTCACCGGTGATTGACCATAATTTGACATTGATTAATACAGGTAAAGTATTCAGCGTACTTAATGACTCATTATCCAACCAATCGTTTATCTCAATTAATGGATTTAAAGTCACAGATTTATTACTTGAAATTTCTTTATGAGAACTAGTTGGATTCTGAATAACTTGAGAATGATCTTGTTTTTCCGAATTAACTATTAAATCGCCTCGTAAAACCGCTTCTCCTATCCAACGTGATAATTTTTTAGGCCCCCAAGCATTAACTTTGAAATCTTCAGATATGTTTTCGAAAATATCAGGATTAAAATCTCTCTCACTAAGAATCCAATGGCGATTTCCAGGTGCATCAATAGACCACCTTTCAATTTCATTCTTTGAAAGTGGGAGAATATCATTTTGAACATGCCAGACATAAACTGGAGATGAATCTGAATCCTCAAAGTCAAGTATCTTTTCAGCAATTCCTAGGCAACGGAAACCATATATCTGAACTGTTTCAGATACTGATTCTAATCGGACTGTCCTTGAGGCAAGGATGTCCCGAACAGTTTGTTCCATGTCTCTCCGGATTGTATCATCTCACTTCAAAAGAACGTCTCAGAACAGAGAAAACAAGCCATTAGTAGGCTAAATTACTTTATTCAAACATTCATAGAAAGAGAAAGTAACTCGCTCTGACCAGGATCCAATATACAAACCGTGCTAACCGGGAAAGGCTTGGCACAAGCTGCACCAAGTTGTCTGTTGACTAAGATGACTTGGTGTACAGTTATATCTGGATGGTTTTGTTTAATATCTGCGATATATGATTTAGGACAATTTGCAGCGACTAATACCATACGAGCGTCGCCTTTCGAACAAGCACTTTTTGTTTGGCGCTGCCCAAATAGTAAATTTCCTGTGCTGATTGCTTGTTTTAATTGTCTTGCTAAATCCATCTTCAAACCCCTTATGCATCCTCTGGAATATAATATAAGTCTACAGCACCTGTTCCTAATGATACTGGTTGACCAACAATAATGTTCTCAGTAACTCCACGCAACTCATCACGTTCACCAATAATTCCTGCACGAAGAAGATGAGTAACTGTTACTTCGAAAGCAGACCTAGCAAGGATACTGTGCTTAGTACCGCTAACTCCGTGGCGGCCAATAGCACGTACTTCACCTTCACTAGTCATAACATCTGATACCATGAGTAAATGCCTCACATCTACGTCTAAACCCGCTCCTTCAAGTGTTAGTATCATTTCATTGATTATCGCTTGTCGTGCGGCTTCAACACCTAAGTACTGATGAATTTCTGTAATATTATTCGTATATGTTCGCGCCCTATCTACACCAGCATACTCGCTAACTTTAGACAAGTTAGAGCCGATAGTAGAGATGTAATACTCTCCAGTATCTGCATCTGGACCCTGTACATTAGCTCTCATGATGTCAGGGAGACCTTTTAGCCGCAATTTTTTGATTTTCTCTTCGAGTTGAAGGAGAGCAGTATAAGTTGGAGGATCACTCGCAAGAGTAGCTAAATCTTCTTCTTTAATTACTCCTGGTATAATTGTGAGAACCTTTGGTTTGTCATCTCTATCTGCTTTAACATAGAGTTTTAAAGCACGAGATAATTTATCTCTAACTTCTGCTCCATTCATTTTCTTTATACGAAGATTACCGGGGCTTAATGAGAGACTGATATGACGCTGAGTAATATCTACATCAATACTAGCTATATCTCTAGTAGTAGTAGTTTCTAATCCCGCAGCAATTTCTTGGACCAACTTTTCGTTCGTTCTAAGTGGCTTGCCTTTAGCATTATTTTCATCAAGATAAATTCTCATTGTTGGCGTGTTAGGTACTTTTCTTGCATCAACAATCTCAATGATTCTTGGGAGACCTTGTGTGACGTTTACAGTAGCTACACCTGCATAGTGGAATGTCCTCATTGTCATTTGAGTACCTGGCTCACCAATCGATTGAGCGGTAGTAATGCCAACCGCTTCGTGAGGATCGACTCTAGATCGAAGAAGGTGCTGGTTAGCAGAAGTAATTACTTTCTTTGCCTTAGCAGGTGTCAATTTAGTTTCACCTCTAGCGATTAATGCATTAACTAAGTCATTAATTATTCTAGGAGTCATACGCATATTCAGTTTTTTTGAAACAGCAGCCAGCTGAGAATATAATTCTGATTCCACGTCGACATCTCGGAGAATCTGAATTAATTTCGACTCTGAATCGTATGCCTGTATGGGTAAAGCGGTCCTCTTAGAAGATCTTCGTGCCCTACCCTTTCTTCGCAATAATGTTTTATCAATCCTAGCAGCAGCTCTCTGAGCAGCTTTAGATGACCCTGCCATTACTTCGAATATCTTAGCCGCACTTCCAGAATCGGTTCCACAAATTTGTGCAATTTGTGAAGATGTTAGGATTTTGACATCGTCCCATTTCTTATCATCTGCAAGTTTATGAGCATATTCCTCTTCAATCCCGAGATCCATTAACTTCTTTTTTGTTGCACTCTTAACTACCATCAATTAGCACCCCCTAACGCATCATCAAGTACTTGATTGACATCGAAAGGTTCTCCCTTTCTGCTTCTTGCAGGATCAACTTTATCTTCTCCGTATTCGAATTGGATAACTCTATTTGCAGTATTTCTTACAGAACGCATGTCATCATTTGCTACTTTCAGGTCATCCATAGCATTAATCAATCGACGTTGCATGTATCCGGATTTAGAGGTACGAACAGCGGTATCAACAAGTGATTCTCGACCAGATACTGAAAGCATAAAGAATTCAGTAGGTTCGAGTCCTCTTTTGAAAGAAGACGAAACAAATCCTTTCTCTTTAGCACCCTTAACTCCTCTCTGGAAGTGAGAAAGCACTCTCTCTTGGTAACCACGTTCTAGTCTCTTACCTCTAACCTTAGGTTGTCCTATAGAACCAGCCATCATTGCAAGGTTATCCATTGACCCCCTAGCACCTGATACCGCCATCAATACAGCCGAGTTGTCATCTCCTAGGAATTCTTTTGCAACTTTTCCTGATTCTGCTTTACCAGAGTCAAGTATATTCAGAATATTCTCTTCTAATGTTTCTTCGGCAGTACGCCCTGGACGTGTTTCATATCTTCGACCATCTTTTCCAAATAGTTCAAGCTCTATATTTACATTATCGCTAGCTACACGATTGATTTCATCGATTTGGGATTTTGCTTCTGGTGGGAGATCTTCATCATCAATACCAGTAGTGAAGCCCATAGAAGTACATATTGCTATTGTCATCTTGGTCATTCTATTAATGAACTCAGCACCTATATCCGGTCCATGAGTTTGCACTACTGCGTCTAATAGTCTTCCATCTTCAGCGCCAATACCTCTTTTATCAATAGTTCCAGTAACATTTCCTTCACTAACTTGGACCTGATCTCCTGAACGACTCATATATTCAAGATTGAAACCAGACGGGACGATTAAACTTAGAACTTCTGATCCAATGTAACCTTTTACTCCATCGATTTCTTTTAATTCTGGGAGGGCACCATCCCATCCAACAGCGCCAAGAATCTCCATCACTAATTTCTCAGGGAGGAGTTTTTGCCCATGTGTTAGTAAGTAAGAACCGGAAATATGATCGTGTATTCCTCCTATAACTGAACCACCATATCTTGGAGTTATGATATGCTCCTGAACCCTCATGAGGATTTTAGCCTCTGCTCTAGCTTCTTCAGATTGAATAACGTGAAGGTTCATCTCATCCCCGTCGAAATCGGCATTATAAGGAGTACAATCCGCTAGATTGAATCTAAACGTTTTACCCTCCATAACTCTAATCTCGTGGACCATCATGGACATTCTGTGCAAAGAGGGTTGTCTGTTGAATATAGTTACATCACCATCAATTAGGTGCCTTTCTACAACAACACCAGGTTTAGGGTTACCCTCACGATCGATTGTGCTAAGTCTATCTTCTACATCTGTCTGATATGATTCACCAAAATCATTTTCAACAGACGGACTTCCACAGTGTGGACAGTTTACTTCAAGATGAGCAGGGAAGACCTCATCAGGGTTAGAATGTTCCCAAACCCAGCGATTATGAATTAAAGCACGAGGATCGTCGAGAGGGAGACTCTGTCCTTTCAATGAACCTTCACTTTCTTCGCCTCTAAGATTATAAATAGTTTTTTCGAGATCTACACCCCACTCTTCTTCAAGATCACCAATAGAATTTCGTCTCACTACACGTTTAAGTTCAAGACCTGGAAGGAAGTTAGGTGCAGGGAGAACTTGATTTAGATCTCCTCTATAACCAGAATATTCTTCACCCGGGTCATCGCTTCCAGAGTTACAATCAGGATTCATGCATCTAAAACCAGCCCAAATATACTTAGTTCTATCAGTTATTCTGACTCTTAGCGTATCACCACGAATAATGTAGTTAACACCCGGATGAAAATCTGGACCTCGTAGTATCATTTGACGCAGTTGTTCCCTGTTTCTATTCGTAACACGCACAGGAACTGTTAGTTCTTTAGCAGTTTTTCGAGGGATACCGACTTCGTTAATTCCAAGGTTAGGGTCTGGAGATATTACAGTTCTGGCGCAAAAGTTAACTCTCTTTCCAGATAAGTTAGAACGGAATCTACCTTCCTTCCCTTTCAAACGTTGAGTCAAGGTTTTCAGAGGTCTACCTGAGCGATGACGTGCAGGCGGTATACCACTTGTTTGGTTATCGAAATAGGTGGTACAGTGATATTGCAAAAGTTCCCACAAATCCTCAACAATCAGTTGAGGAGCCCCGGCATCTCTATTTTCTCTTAATCTTTGATTAATTCTCAAAACATCGACTAACTTGTGAGTTAAATCATCTTCTGAACGGTCACCACTATCCAACGTAATAGATGGTCTGACTGTAATTGGCGGTACTGGCAGAACTTTCATTATTGTCCACTCTGGGCGACTTGAATCTTTGTCCATTCCAATGAATAACAAATGATTATCAGGAATTCTTTCTAGCCATTCTCTGATGTCTCTGGCATTTAATTTGTGCTCACCTTTATTTTCTTTCTTCTCCTTGAAAGTAGATGGTTTGTCAAGAATAATTTTCCCTTGTTCTGAACCACAATGCATACAAATAGTTCTTTTCTTACTAGAGCATTCTTTTTCTATGTCTTTAATTATCTTCTTAAATTCTCGTGAACCAACACCGTGTTTTATCATAACATCTTTGACTCTATCACGATAATAATCTTGCTCAGATTTCTCAGGATCAAGAGGGTGTGAATTCTCTTGACTATGTAGTAATATGTTACTACAAGAATTACATGTTGATTTCAAGGACATTTTGATAAGATCAGTGAAACCAATGTGCATAATAGGAAGCTCGAGAGCTATGTGCCCAAAGTGGCTAGGGCATTCTTCGTGCTTATTGCCACAGGTCTCACACCTTACACCGGGATCTATTACACCCATTTTTGGGTCCATCAAACCTTGCTTGTAAGCATGGCCATCATCGCGATATGTGTCAGCAGTTTTTACTTCTACTGCTGACATTTTACGTATTTCATTCGGCTCCAATAATCCAAACTTAATTGATTGAATCCTTTTAGGGATTTTTGCTGCGTCTCTAGCACTCATCTTCGATCCTCCAGTTCAAGTCTCATAGCGACCCCAAGACTTTTCATTTCGTCCAAAAGAAGCTTGAATGCATACGAGGTTTGGACTGTATGTACATCAGCCCTATCTCCACAATAAGGACAAACAGTAGTCCTGCGTTTCCAATCGAAGTACGCGATATGCCCGCACCCACGAGTGTTACAAACCATTAAATTCCAACCATCTGATTCATCGAGTAAGCGATCTTTAATGACCATGGAAGCACCATGAGAAATCAAACAATCACGCTCCATTTCTCCGAATCTCAAGCCACCTTGTCGAGCACGGCCTTCCGTAGGTTGCCTGGTAAGAATTTGGACTCTACCACGACTTCTCGCGTGTAATTTACTACTTACTAGGTGATGTAATCGCTGATAATAAATCACTCCGACAAACACCTCAGCTGGGAATTCTTCGCCAGTTTCACCGCTAATCATCGTTTCTCGACCTGTGTGATTATAACCATTTCTTAGTAATCCTGAACGAAGAGACTCTTCTTTCTCTCCTGTAAATGCCGTACCGTCTATTTGACGGCCTTCCATAGCACCTACTTTTCCTCCAATCATTTCGAGAACGTGGGCTACAGTCATTCTTGACGGAATAGCGTGAGGATTAATCAGTACATCTGGAACAACACCATTAACTGTGAATGGCATATCTTTTTCATCTACAAGCCTACCAATGATTCCTTTTTGTCCGTGTCTTGAAGCAAATTTATCTCCTAACTCTGGAATTTTATTTGTCCTCAAAGTAATCCTGACCAGTCTGCCAGAATCTAACGATTCAGTTACGAAGACATTGTCAACCCATCCATATTCACCATGCCTAACCATCATTGATGACTCTCTACGTTCCTGAGCTTGGAGGAATGCTCCTGCCGACTCTTCAAGGAATCTAGGAGGACTTGTCTTTCCAACCAATACTTTCGAATCAGGAGAACC
>TARA_B110001454_G_scaffold29910_1_pt1 | contig 14495 bp, 15 predicted proteins | sample TARA_B110001454 | Tara Oceans TARA_B110001454 (sample SAMEA4397004) | marine metagenome | biome: Polar Biome; feature: [MES] marine water layer (ENVO:01000295) within the mesopelagic zone...; material: water (ENVO:00002006), including particulate matter (ENVO:01000060) such as...... | reverse complement strand
CGTCAGACGCCTGCGTCTCCTCCTCCTTCTTTGGCGGCGGCGGCTCCTCCTCCTCCTCGTAGTCGTCGTCCTCCTCCAACTCGATGATCTCCTCCTCGTCCTTCTTTGGCGGCGGCGGCGGCTCCTCCTCCTCGGCCAGGCTGGGAGAGACCGTGCGAGCCTTCTTCTCCGGCGGCGCCTCCTCGTCCGACGACTCCTCGTCCATCGCGGCCTGCAGCTTGCGGATGCGCTCCTTGTGCAGCTCCGCCAGCGCACGCTTGCTGTACTTGTCACCCTTGCGAGCGATGTAGTCGAGACGCTCCTGCTCCGTCTCCCACTCCCTCTCAGCCGCCAGCGCAGTGGCCCGCTCAAAAGCCTCCTTCTTGGCCTGCACAATCTCCTTGTGGTACTTGACCAGCTCGGGGTCCAGCGGCACCTCCTTCTTGCGCCCACCGACCGGGGCGTCGGGGTCCTTGCCACGCGCCTCGCGGTCGCGCTTCGTGCGCTCCGCGCGCTTGTCCTTGTAGCTCGCAATGTCACCCTCCACCTTGGGAATCTCCTCCATCAGCACGATCTTGGCGCGCGTCAGGCGGTTCTTGATGTCGGTCACGATGCCCTTGGGGTAACGACCTCCCTGCTTGGTCGGATCCTTCTTGTCCATCGCCTTCTTGGCGGCGGCGGCCAAGTAGCACCCCAGCTCGTGCTCGATGCCGCTGATCCGGCACAGGACGCGCTCCAGGCGCATGCTGTTCAGGTTGGTCCCGAACGCAACGGCCTTCCTGTACTCCTCCTCGGTGACCTCCTTGTCTTCCACCACAAAGGGGAGCACCTCCTTGTCCTTGCGCTCCACCTTGCGCTTGTCGGCCACCTCCGCCCCGGCGGCGCCTTCGGCCACGCTCATCTCGACAGACACAGACGTCATTGCTCCAGGGGTGACTTTGACGAAACGCTTCGGAAATTTGCTGGGATGCAGGAGTAAGCTGCGGCCGCTCGACCCGCTCACCGCTCACCGTTCACACACACACACAAAATGTTCACAGCCGCACGCTGCTGCCGAGCTGTCAAAACCAAAGTCGCAGCGGCCGCTAACAGTCGCAGCTTACCCCTGCTTGTCCAACATTCACATCAACGAGACGCAGAATTCAATCATGGCAGACCACAATCACGCCCTCCGTGTCCGCTCTCCTCAGCAACGCGTCGGTCCCTACGGTGCGCACATCGAGGAGATCAACGTGCAGTTCCAGAATCCAGAAGCAAGTGGCACGCCGCAAGGGGCGACCGCCGAAGTGAACGTAGTCACGCGCTTTGGCAACTCCGGCCCCGACGACGACTCCCATGAGCACATGCCCATGCAGCAGTACGACGTGGGATACACCACGGTGCGCAGCCGCACGGAGGAGGGCGCCGGCGAGGTCGAGGACTGCCACGTCACGATTCGTCGTTCCCTCAGCAGCGCCGATCGCTACTTCACTCCCGCCCAGCGCAAGAAGCGCAAGCACGAGGCCGTGGCCGAGAAGCTCGAGCCCATTGTCGAAGCCATGTCGCTCGTAGACGAGCTCAAGGACAGGAGCGACATCGACATGAGCAGCGGCGTCTACAACGCCATCGTCAAGGCGTTGTGCACCGAGAGCAACATGGTCAAGGGGAAGCTCATCTCACACAACGAGCTCGACCAGATGACCAGCGCCCTCAGCCGGGTCTTTGTCGTGCAGCAGGCGCAGCTCGTCGTGGCCAAGAAGCGCGCGGAACTGGCCACGCAGTACGTGATCACAAAGACCAAGAACCCCAAGGATATCGAGCGGTACAACAAGCACATGGACGAGCAAGAAATCCTCAAGCAGGCACTCGGCGGCATCGAGCATGGTTCGGCTCGCATGCGCGCTCGCCTTCTCCAGGAGGCCATGAACGACGCATTCTCGCTAGACGACCTCGCCGAGACCACAGAAGCCGACATGCATCGGGTGGACTGAAACGCTATCCGCACCCACAGCTTTCCCCTGCATGTGAGCGTGGGAATTCAAGACAGTCCCTGTGTGTGTGTGTCTCAAAGTAATGGAGCATCTTCCAGCCGATCTCATGCACAAGATCTGGATCCCAGCGTTCGTAGGGAGCAGCAAATGCATGGCTCCCAACAAGCACATTCGCAACGAGTACTGGCACCCATTCTGGGTGCAATGGTGCCTCGGCGTTGTCAACGAGTCGCCCAAGTCGCGCGAGCAAGTAGAGAAGGAGCTGTTCAAGAAGCACTGCTGGCCAATGGCGTGGTCAGTAGCGAAAACCAACGCCGTGGATGCCAAGGCGACTGACTCGCTCATGAACACCGCCAAGTACATCTTCATCTGCATCGTGCTCAAACAGCACAAGACCCTCAATTATGAGGAAATCTACCGCGTCTGCTACAATCTCTGCCTTCTCAAGGCCTCCGGCAGACTGCACAACCTTCTCCACAAGTTTCTCGCCATCACGTTTCGCTACCACCACAGGACCGATCCAGAGCACATGATGCTCGCGTTCAAGATGCTCGACGACATCACCATGCACCTCAACAACACGGTCTGCCCGCAAAAGGGGTGGCGCACCGCGCGGCAGACCATCGGCGCCTACGTTGAGATCATGAACGAGACCGACGACGCAAACTAGGCCTGCCTTTGAGTGCACCTACACACACACGCTACAGCCTACCCAGACTACACAGTGCGGGCAACGGTTCCTCAGCCACAAGAGATCTGAACGTGGTTCTTACCGACTTCTCCTCCTTGCGTCGGTTGTTGTAGTAGAAGTAGAAGTACATTGTCACTCCGCAGATCAGAAGCGACAGAGCTATGAGCAGCACGATGAGCCACACCGGAAAGCTCCCGTCGTCCTTGTCGTCCTCCGGAGACGCCGGTGGTGGCGTTGCCGGTGGTGGCATGGCTGGCGGCGTTTGGTTCGGCAAGCCGGTGCTCGTCTGCGTGATCGTGGGCGTGGGCGGCAGCTGCGGCGGTGGAGAGATGTAGCGCGGCCCGCAGTCCGCACAGTCGGTGCCAAGATCGCAGATCGCGAACTCAGAACCCTGTCCACCGTCGTCGCACGGCCCGTCGCTGGTGTATGCACAGGCGTTGCTGCACCTGAAGCCCGGCGGCGCCGACGGCATGATGGGTGACGGCGGCGGACTCGGAGGCGGCGGCGCGGGCGGCGTGGGCGGCGGTGACGGAGAAGGAGACGCTGGGTACGGCGACGGTGACGGCGGCGGAGGTGACGGAGAGGGATACCCCGTCTGTGGCGACGGAGACGGCGGCGGCGGCGGCGGAGACGGAGGCGGCGGCGGCGGAGGCGGCGGCGGAGACGGAGGCGGCGGAGACGGAGGCGGAGGCGGCGGAGACGGAGGCGGCGGCGGCGGAGGCGGCGGCGGCGGCGGCGGAGACGGAGGCGGCGGCGGAGGCGGCGGCGGCGGAGGCGGCGGCGGCGGCGGAGGCGGCGGCGGCGGAGGTGGCGGGCTGTCCAGCGCGGCTCCCGTCACGCTCCTGGTCAGTGTCATGCTGGTGTGCGGTTGACAGTACAGCACCAGATCACCCGTGTAGTCCGATGGAATGGTGATGCTGATCCATCCTCCACTGCCTGACATACCACCGGTGTTGCCGTTCGCCCACGACGGTGTGATTCCGCGTGCCGTGCCCACGCGAAACGAATGATAAGAGCTGATGCCAGTAGCGTCGAACGTGTGCGTGTCTCCCGCCGTAAACACGCTCGGCAACGAGGGGCTGTAAGTAAAGTAGGGAGATGAGAAGCTGCCTCCCGAAACCGAAAACGTTGTGGCACTCACATCGCACACCGGGAACCACACCCACAACCACAACCACAACCACCGCACCCACACCCGCATGCTTTCAGTCGTGTGCTCTCATGCTGTGCACGCGCCGCCAAGGTGCATATTTTGCTGCTCAGTACTCCGGACGGAACTGGCTGTACTTGTCGCTGGCGTAGAAGCAGCGGCACCCCGTGATGGCGAGCTGCAGGGCGATCACCACGTCGTCGTTCCGGCCTGTACGCGGGCGTAGGACATGAGCGCCGTATTGGTGTAAAGGGGTTCAAAGCACAACATACCTCCAATTTTGCCCGTGTAGGTTTTGCGAACCTGCCAACGTCACACTCAGGCAGTTAGTCTCATGGAAATGCCTTTGTAGACACAGCTTCTTTTTGCCGCTGCCGACAATTAAAGCGCACCTTTCCGAACGTCGTCTTGGCCGGCTCGGTCACGATGGCAAAGTTGCGCAGCTCCTCGTCGATCGTCTTCAGGATCTCGATCCTGCTCGCCGTGGTGGTGAAGAAGTCCCTGTGCAGGCTGATGCACCCCACGCGCAGGGCGTCGCGAAGCTGGAAGCACATCGCCTGTGGCACGCGCGCGCGCACGTCACGACATGCAGGCACGTTGTGCAGCCAGTGGTGCTGGCACACCTCCTTCCTCTCGTTCGTCGTCAGCCAGCCCACGGTGCCGCCACTCCCCTCGGACAGCGCCACCCACTTCTTCACCTTCTGCTCGTTGAGCGTGTGCATGATGTGCTGGCACTCGAATGCTAAGTTGCTCCTGCCGCGCAGGACACAGCCACGAGTCACGACGTGTGCAGGAGGCCGTCGTTTGAGAAGGCGCGGCGCACTCCAGCTGCAAGACGACTGTGGAGCTCTCCAGTCCAGGAATCTGTCTGACCTTCGCTATGTGCGCGAGCACGCAGCGGTGCGTCGTCCTCACGTCCTTGGTGCGCAGCGCCTCCGCCCCGGTCACCTGCACGTGCACACACACACACACAAGGCAGGCATGAGCATAGAGAGACGCGTGGGGCTCAGACCGCTCCTCATGGGCCCCCCGCTCAACGAGAGACAGCACAGCATCGAGTCGGACCCGACCATGCGCTGCTTGGACTCGCACATGAGCGGTCTGGTCACCCTGCTGCCCAAGATCTATGGCAACACGGAGGCGTGCCAGCAGGCCGTCTACGAGTTCAAGGCCCTGGCCAAGCAGCCACCCGCCTCGCGCGACGCGGTGTGCTGCAAGCGTGCGGCGCTGCTCTTCTCCCTCTGCAAAGAGAAGGAGGTGGGACAGTACTTTGCGACGCAGGAGCGGGCTGTGGCGCCCGACTCCGCATCGTACGCCGAGGACATGCGCGATCGCGTGCTACCCTTCCTCGTGCCCCGCTTCCTCAAGAACTCGTGCCAGACCCCCGATTCCATGGTCACTCTCGCGCTGATATTGAGCGAGATGTGGGCGGGCGAGAAGCTGGGCAACTGGCCACTTATGAATGAACCGGCTCAAACGGGCCACGATGCCGCCGTTGCTGAGCTGCACGATCGAGCACACGGCAAAGGCTGACGAGCCGCCGCCGGAAGGATCGACAGCGACGATTCTGCACATGAATACAAGCATGGTGAGTGAGTGCGTGTGCATACCAGGCGTGTGGCTTGGCGTACATGTGATTGACGTTGCTTCGTAGGTTGAGTGCCGCGTCGCTCAGGTCCCTGTCTATCACGGTCTTGTTGCGTTTCATGAACGCCTCGATGTCCACGGACGGGAAGGCCTTCTGCGAGCCGTCGGCGCCCACGCCCATGCTCTCGCGGAGCAGCATGGCAGGGTCTTCCGAAAGCAGACCTGCAGACAGACACATTCAGCGTAAAACACAGCCATGTGCGGCGGGTTTGAGTGAGCAGCGCGCTCACTCCGAACGACCTCCATCTTTGCGCTAGACAACCAGCGTGGCATCTCGTGTAGCTTGTGCGTGCACTTCTCGGGGCTTTCGGTCTTGAGACAGTCCTCGCACACCTGCGCAACTTCAGAATCGTCACAGCTTACCTTTGCTCAAGTGGTTTTGAACTGAAAAGCATACCAGGGTGATTGAGATTGTTTCGAACAGCTGGCGCCCAACGCTGTCCTTAAGCTCGAACATCTTCGAATAATCTGCCACAATGGGGTGGATTTACAAGTTGACGTGCAAAGTGACGGGAAAGGTGTACATTGGGCAAACGATCCAAGATGTCCAGAAGCGGTGGACACAGCACAAAAGTCCATCAAGCTGGTTGAAGAAAACCACGTATTTGGCACGTGCTGTCAAGATGCATGGATGGTCCTTGTTCAATTTTGAGACTGTATGCGAAGCTGAGAACGACCAGTTGGACGACCTCGAAATCCATTACATCTCCAAGTACAACTCCTTTGAAGATGGGTTGAACAGCACGCCGGGGGGCAAACAGTATTCATCCATGTTGGTTCCAGAGGTGAAAGCCAAACGCATGGCCACCATGAGAATTCCAGATGTGAAAAAGCGATGGTTGCTTGCGATCACTGCAGCGCAGCGCAACCCCGAGCAGCGCGCGTTGCTCTCAAAACTTTGCAAAGAGCGCTGTCAGGACTCAAGCCACATGCAAAAACGTGCAGATGGTATTCAGCGGTATTTGGACACACTGTCTGATGCTGGACGCAAATGGTACATCGATCGAATGCGGACCCCAGAGGCAACGTCCAAGAGGGTGAAAAGTCTCAAGGCGAAGTTAGCAACTCCAATTGGCAAGAAGACTCACGGTGATGCAACTGCAAGATCATGGAAAGATCCAGAGTCTCGTGAGAAGCGGATGGCAGGCCTCAAAAAAGCCGCGGAGAAACGTCGAAGCACAGCCACTGAGAAGAAATGCAACGCATGTGCCATCGTCAAACCAGTGACTGACTTCTATCGTGGAGGTAAATGCAAGAAGTGCATCAACGCTCGCATCATTGCCAATCGTAGGAGGAATGGTTCGATTTGCGGGCAGCGTACGGTTACCACTTTCCAGCAGCGTGCTAATGCACAAGAGGACGCTGTTCTGCATGCTCAGCAGGGGCACAATTCTGCGAACGACAAGCACGACAGCATGAGCGACGACGATCACTACACAGACGACGACGAGGCAAGCACTCACACTTCCGAAATCAAGCCCGGGTCACAGTACGCCGCCTCCTGCGCGCACAACAGCGACTGGGACTCAGAGGACGACTACGACTGGTGACCGTGGGCGCGGCGCGCCTCGAGCACGATCACGTCGCCGGACACGCCCTTGAGCGACTGCGTGTGCAAAATGGGGCGAACGCGCGCGGCTCGCGTGTGCTTTTAAGTTTCAAATGTTACTAGGGGGTCTGCATGGGTGGGAAGGGAGGGAGGGAAAAGCTTCAACCTTACTTCACAGTGACTACACGCCACACGGATAGCGCACGACATGCATCACTCTGTCTACACCCTTCGATTGTCTCGATCCTCACATGGATTGCAAACACGTAGAGAATCATGATGGTCAGGAAGGCCACACCGCCCATCGCGTTGTACACGACGCGACTGCACTCGAGCTCGGTTCAGAGCTCGGTCGTCGACACCTTCAGGTGCGTCGGAATCATGGGCAGCATGTTGAGCGACGGCATGCTCTCGTCCGCCTCCGCGCCGATGGCTGTGCCAGCCGCGGCCGCCATCTTGGGATCGGTCGCCCACCGGCTCTTCTCGTTCATGGGGCTCAAAGCCTCGATGTACATGCCGCCAAACGTGAAGACGAAACTGATCCTTTTTGCAAACTTGGCTCCGCACAACCCACTCAGCGGATAAAACAGAGTGTGGGCCCAGAGGTACATGAGTAGCAGGAACCCAAGAACAGATGCCACAATGATGAGCGCTATCGCCCACGCCTGGAGCCCGTCATCATCGTCGTCGTCCGGTGCCGATGGCGGCTTCGACGGAGACGGCGTCGACGGCGGCGGCGCGGCCGGCTGCTGTGCCATGGAGACCTCAAAGAAGACACACGCAATCAAAAGGTGCAACTTGGACAGCGGCGACGAAGACTTGAACATCTCAATCGTCAGAAGCCTGAAGGACGCACTACCCTGTGTCGAGCCGAGGCTACCGGGCTATTATCTTGTGCAGGGGTCGCAATCGCACTTGCCGCCCAGAAAGATGCCGAGGTCCCCACTCTGCGTTGAAACCACAAGCGCCCCAAACGCTCACAGCTTACCCCTGCATCACACCCAAAATCCGGTTTCGTCAGCCAAGATGATCTACGAGAAGATGACAAACGACGACGTCACGCTCATGCGTCTCATGAACTCCAACCTGGTCATGTACGTGCCGCGCGCGAGCGTGCTGCTCCACACCGGCGACGAGACGCCGAAGCCGGTCGTCGACCTCGAGCCTCCCACCGCCGAGCAGCGCGGCCGTAACGGCGACATTGCGTACTCTGCTTACAAAGCGGCAGAAGCGGAGATGTACCGGCAGATTGGCCAGTGGGAAAAGACGCACTTCGAGTTCATCAAGTACTTTGGCGGTCTCGTCATTCCGGTTCCCAACATCGTGGCCAGGCAGGAGAACATTGGTACCGACAACGGCTCGCAGCGTTGCTACCTTGTCGTGGCGACCGACTGCCCCAAGGAGGCGCGTCGGATGCCGCTCTTTGTGCGCAGCCTTGAGATGTGCGTGGTGGAGGACCTGGCTCGGCCAATCACCGAGGAGAACTTCTTTGCTGCCAAGGACGCGCTCGACACGATCTTCAAGAACCCGCCCATTGGCAAGCACAAGCCGGAGTCAGACCAGGCCAAGCAGCGCGTGTACGTCCACCGGCTCTTTCTTCCCTGCATGCAGAAGAAGAACAGCGAACTGGTGGAGGTCTCCAAGATCACCAGGCACATCGCGGAGTCCACCAAGCGCGCGATGCACCTGAGCCTCGACACGCCCGAGCTCCCGATCGACCAGATCTCGGTGCGCGCGCCCGTTGCATTTTTTAAACCCGAGTCTCGTGCCCACCACTCTCAACGGACACTACCTCAACACTCGCGCGGCTCAGAAGCGTGCGCTGTGGCCGTATCGCCTTCACAGGTCCGTCAGTGCTGTATGTCACCGTCGATGCAGAAACAATGGCAATTGCCAGCGGCAGCTGCGCAGAAAGCGCTTCCGAAAGCGCCACCACTTCCACGCAGGCGGTGAGCACCATGGCGCCCGTGTGGGCAAACACGCGCACGATGTTGTCGGCGTACTTGAGCACCGCCGAGATGGCCAGCCCGGAAAGTGCGTTGTTCATGAGAAGCACCCATGTCCACATGTTGAAGCCTGAGAAGAACGCACATCTGATGATCAGAGTGCTGTCCAGAGCCGCCAGGCCAATCGTATTGAACAGCACCCCCCACGTGTAGAGCAGCGCGTTCTGCACGTGTATGGAGTGAAGCTGTGAGTCTTTTTTGAGAAGCACCTCGTTGTAGATACCAGCAAACGAAGACAGCAGGGAGGACAGCAGCGTGCCCATCACACCCACAAAGGCCGCGGAAGTCTCCAACGACACACCCTCTCCAGATCCACTGTCGCCGTAGCTGCAGCGCGTGTCGCTCCTGCCCTGCACGTGCTGCAGCTCGGACGACGCGGCGCCACATGCCAGAGTCACAATCGCGGCCCACTTTGCCGTCGTGAGCTCGCGCTTCATGATCAGTCGGAACAGCACCGCGGTGAACACCGTCTTCATGCAGCTCACGACCTGGAACTGCGTCGAGTTGATGCGCTGCATGATCAGGAAGATCATGTTGTTGTTCACAAAGTACACCATTGCCGGTACGCTGAACTGCACCACGTCCCTGCAGCGCAGCGCGTTGTGCGACTTGCGCTGGCTTGCGACAAAATAGTACAGAGACAGGGAGATCAGCAGCTTGCACGCCTCGGCCACAAGCGTCACGCTCAGCATCGAGTAGCTGTACGTGCCGTCCTCGTCGAGCGAGGCCGTCGTAAGCAGCGGCTGCGTGGCCATCAGAACCGTCGCCACGGGCACGTACCAGTAGCGCTTGCAGCAGCGTGCCACTTCCATCTCTGCGCAAGCGGTTGCACTTGGCGCGCCGAGGTACCATAAGGTCGCCTAGCGTCGACTATCTACGGCACCGTAGACTGGGCGGCATGCTGCCCAGTCTGTGCAACCTCAGCCTCCGCTGCGATACAGACGACGTGGGCGTGAAACCAGACGCAGGATGGAGGCAGAAGAACTGTGAGAAGAAGGACTCCAACGTCAAAGACGCACCAGAGTGCAAGCAGATGACGGAGGAGCAACGACGGGAAAAAGCCATCGCCAAGGAGAAGAAGAGGGAGGCCATGGCTGAGAAAAAAGAGGCCCTGGAGAAGAAGAAGGAGGGCAGGACCCCCGTGCTCTTTCCACGCCGAGGCAGGAAACCTCGTGACGACGACGATTCGGAGCTGGACAGCGGTGACGAGACGGCAGACGAGGAGGTGTAGCTGCACACGACGTCTGCGTTCGTGTGTCTGTGTCCTTAGGCGTGCATAAGATGGTTCGTACGCGTCTGTGAAACAACAGTGTGCTTCGGCTGGGGGAGCGATGCTCCCCAGTCTCCACGCCCTCACCCTGAAAGATGCTCCGCGGAACCCCAAGGCCCGCAAGGGCAAGGACATCTCCATGATGAACAGGGACGAAGCTCAGTTTGATAGTGACGACGAGGACATGGTCCCTGCAACGCCACCCCATGGCAACGAGGATGAGGTGGATGTCATGGCTGTGCCCATCGTCCACGGCATCATCATCATCAGCTACTTCAACGGCTTCAAAAGTAATTACGTCACTGTCAAGTTCCCTGTGCAAATGACTCTCGATTATCTGCCACCGGAGTTCAGGATTGTGCAGTCCTTTCTGGGGTTCGATTCCGTAGGCATGAGCCGCCCAACGCCGGCCAGCGTAAACTTTAAGACCGTCTCCGCGACCACGGGTAACGACGACGCCCCTGTGATCCACCATGACATCGTAGTCTACATGACGGACTTTCTTTACCGCACGTCACAAGTGGAACCGGATGGGCGCAGGCTCTTTCTCGCAAACGCGCCCCCGCATTATGATTTCGTCACCGCCATCATGCCGGACGTTGCCGAAAACATTTTTGGTATCATCAACATTATCACCAACTTTGACCCGGACCGTCTGCCCCCGCTCCGAGGCCTATACGCATTTCCCGAGGAGGAGGTCGACGCTTCGCTCACTCCGCCTCCAGCGCAAGGCTTGGAGAAAGCGGTCGCTCGGGCCAAACCGGCGCCTCAGGCTGTGTAGGGTAGTCTGTGAGTGGGAGTCGGTAATCGTCCATGAGAAGCTTGGCCATGCTTGGCGGAAACGCGTCGCCGATCGCCACGTTAGACTTGTGCACCTGCTCGTGGAACACGTAGCCCTGCGAAAACCCCTGCAGCGTCGCGTTCTCGCGCGGCGTCAGCTGGCGCACCGTCTTGCCCTCGTGGTCCGTCCACACCAGCGTGTGCCCCTCGCCAATCACCGTGAGCGACGGCTGCGTGCTCGCGCACCGCGCACGCTTGATCAGCGGCACCGTGCGGTCCACGTTGCTGCCCGGCTTGGTCTTCGTGCTGTAGTTGGCGGTCGACCCCTTGATCCTCGCGCCAGGCACAGGCAGCGACATCACGTCGGCGGGCACCCTCTTGTTGGTAGGGTCGCGCAAGCCTTCAAAGCGCCGTATCAGGTGCGGCGTCCCCGCGACGATGCGCGTGCGGTTCTGCGGCAGCCCCCACTCGTCAAAGTGCGCAACCAGGTAGCTGACGCGGCGGCGCTCAAGCATCTCTATCACCTTGGGGTGGTTGACCTGCTCCATCGACCAGGTCGCCGGCTGCCGCTCCTTCACAAGGTCTAGAAACCACTCGACCATCTCGAGGCCCACTTCCGTGCGGTCCTGCGCCTCCTCGTTCTCTCGCACGTTGCCGCCGTTGGCCTTGCTCAGCTTCTGGCAGGGTGGCGACCCGTGGTAGTGCACCAGCGCGCCCCTCTGCGGCAGCCTGTCAAAGAACCCACTGCTCGGCAGCTCCACACACATGTGCTCCGCGTCCGGGTGGTTCGCCATGTGCACCTGCACCCTGTCGAGGATGCTCTCCGCCACGAACGCCACCTTGTGGCCCGCCTGCGTGGCTCCGGAGCTGAACCCGCCGATGGATGCAAACAGATCTATCACCTCCACCGACAGACGCGGACCAAAACGCTGCTCGGGCGCTCTAAGCGCCTCCCCGAGCGACAGCTGCCGCGGCATCAACGCACCTTCTACTCATGCACACTCAATAGTCGACTGTGCAGGGGTCGTGCGGCGGCTAGCGGCTAGCGGCTTGCTGCGGCTTGCTGCGTCTCTTCGTAAAATGCGACGGCGGCCTTGTGTGCGGCATCTGCGAGTTCGCGAATCTTGTCGTCGGTGTCGTTCCGAAGTTGAAAATACTCCTTTTTGATCCGCGTGATGCCCTCGACTTTGACCTCCTTGCTGTAGAGGTAGTAGTGCTCGACCTCAAAGAGGGCAGACCTCTTCTCCGAGTGGTCAGCACCCTTGACCGGTACCTCCCACCAGCCGATCACTCTCCAGAAGGTGCTCCCCTGACTCAGCTCGGCTGCGCGCTTTTCCGCACCGTACGTCGTGCAGCCAAACTTGATCTCGACAAAGTCCCCCGACCACTCGATCTTCGAGTATGGGTCGGTCATGCGAATCAGACAGTAGATGATGTACTTGGGATCCCTGTCAGGCTTCAAGTAGTCTAACGTGTCGTCGCGCTTCTCCTCTTTGCGCTGCCGGGCGTGCTCCTTCGCCTTCTTCTGCTTCTCTTGGCGCTTGCGCAGCTTCTCCGCCGCTGCTGCCTCCGCTGCTGCCTCCGCTGCTGCTGCTGCCTCCGCTGCTGCCTCCGCTGCTGCCTGCTTCTGCTTCTCTGCCTCCTTCTTCTTGCCTCCAGTCTTCTTGATGACAGCACGGAGTGTCTGTTGGACAGCCAGTGCTGCGTCTGCCTTGCGTTTCTTCTCAGCGGCCTTCTCTGCCTTCTCTGCATTCTTGCGCTTGTCCTCCAGCAGCTCTTTGTGCGTCTTGACGTCCGCTTCTGACGTCGGCACCAAAATAGTGGCCTTGTCTGGAATCGTTGCTGACCCCGTCAGCATGAGCTCAATATACAGGGGCATGCGGATATCAGAGTAGCCCTTAATCAAGTTAGATTTCAGGTGGGCGAGAATATCAGACGCGTCACGGGCTCCGCCTCCGTTTGCGTACTCGACCACGTGCTTGATACAGGATTTGAGCCTTCCGCTCGATGCATCGTAGCCGATCGTCACACCCGGATTCGCCTCTGCAATCTTTGAAGCTGCATCCACTCCGTTCGTCTTGTACGGATCCTGTGTCTTCAGATGCTCTAGCCACTCTTTGCTGAAGCCTGCGTCTATGCTGGTGTCACCTTCTGGCCACAGCGGCATGCCGGCATCAACATGCACTGGAATCATAGTAAATTGAATGTACTCTGAGCGGTTTTGTGCCAGATTTGGCCCGTTCATGGTATCCAACGCATTCGTTCGAACCTCTTTCTCGGAATCAAACGGTGTGCACTCCTCTTCCGATTCATAGCGACACTCGGACGCGCCGCTCGGAACCCGCTTCCAAACCCACTCTACTCCATTCTCGTTTTCGCAGCATCGTTTCTTCCATTTGCTGCCGCTGTGGTTGCGCCTCATCACCAACTTGAAAGTCAATCGTAACCTGCTAATTGTCCACAGATAGCGCATGGCTTTCCCGTGCGCTAGTCCAAACTGTCTGTGGACAGCCGACGAGACTCAACAGGACATCAGCGATGAGCGCTCCCACAGAGTCCGAGGAGGCCAAGCGTCTTGCTGAGATAGAGAAGGATGTGGAAGCCATGCACACCTGCATGGTCGAACAGTCGGAGGAAATCGAGCACCTGAAGACCGACTTGGAGAACTCAAAGCGCATGCGAGAGGACGACGCCGCCGAGGAGTGGCGCCTTCACGGGGCCATCGACGCCAGAGACAAGGAGATTTCCAAGCTCAGGCTCAAGCTCGAGACCTTAGAACAGGAGGGCAGTCTCTACGAGGGCTGCAGCGCCAAGCACTGGCACACCGAGAACAAGAAAGCCAGGACCGCGCTGAGCATCAACGCCAAGCAGCGAAACGCCGTCTACGGGTCGTCCAGGCCCAAGTTCGGCGGCTACAACAGCATGCCTCCTCCTCCGCCGTCGACCATGAACCCCCCGCGTCCCAGGGGATTGTACTCGGCACCATCCAGCACGGCCTCCAGCCCGCGCTACCAATGAGCGGCTCCGCGACCCTGTTAGCTCGGGTCCAATCTCCCGAGATTGCAGAGGTCGTTTTTCCGAAAAATGGTTATTGCATCTAGGAATTTCCAATGGAATCTCCGGTTTTCCATTTTCCTTTCCATTTCAAAATGGAAATGTTTTATGGTCCCGTTCTCGGTATTTTTCTCGGGCACCAGATACACCGGCGACCTCTCTCACGCCTCGGGGCTCGACGGCCCCGCGCCATAGCCCCGCAGCGGTGGTGAGGAACGCCGCGTGCGCCTCCTGAGCAGCGCGCAGCACGGCCCGCACGCCGTCCGCAGGGTCCGGCGCAACGGACCCGTGGCGACTCATCTTGCCGAGTGCCACATCCAGAAGCAGCCGCGCGATCACCCTATCTTCGCAGCGCGTGCCCCGAATGGACCGGGCATGGACGAGTGCACCGAAGCAATG
>TARA_B110001454_G_scaffold22816_1_pt1 | contig 14631 bp, 9 predicted proteins | sample TARA_B110001454 | Tara Oceans TARA_B110001454 (sample SAMEA4397004) | marine metagenome | biome: Polar Biome; feature: [MES] marine water layer (ENVO:01000295) within the mesopelagic zone...; material: water (ENVO:00002006), including particulate matter (ENVO:01000060) such as...... | reverse complement strand
CTATCTTTTTGTTTAACGGTTTTAATGTGCTTATTTGTGCGTATCTCACGTCGGCAGAGCAAGCGATGCATTCCAGTATTATCGCTATGTTACGTTCATTAATTTTACCCATAAGTTTTGCATTGTTATTCAGCGCAATACTTCCAGGGATGAACTTTTTATACGCTGTACCTGTAGCAGAAGCCCTCGCATTTGTATTTGCTTTCATCTTTTATATTAATTATCGACCTGCATTATTGATTAAAAAATCACTTAAATAATTTTATTTTATAAAAATAATCATAAAACTTAATCTAAATGATAAATAAAATGAGAATCAATCGTATTTAGTGCGTATACTGCAATTCAAATGGAAATTAGTGAGCTAGGGTTCATATGAAATTTGCAGCAAACAACACTGCTGAGTACGCATCTTTTCACGCTTTTATTAATGCTTACTTACGCGAAATTGACGCCGGAATTTGGAAGGTCAAAAGCCAATTTTTGGCGTTGTCAGATTTTCCTTATGAGTTAAAGGGTGCTGAGGTTTTAGAACTTCGTTTACCTGAAAGTCAGCAGTGCATTGTGATGGATGTAGCCTATAAATCTAAAGTAGGTCGTCATCATTTTCAGGGTGTGTATGTGCGCACTGAATACAATGAAGCGCATAGCAGTCCTTGGCAGTCAGCCGATATCATGTACTTGTTGATTGCTTTGGTTCGGCAGATTTACCAACGACAAAATACACTTTCTATGGGGAGTGAATTGTCAGAATCAATAAGAATGAATGAAGTTGAGTTGCTAGGTCGTCTATTAGGCAGCTATCAAACTATGGCGTATTTTCTTAGCCAGCGAGCGGGTGATGCGAGATTAAACAGTCTTGATTTTATTAATTCCGAGCAATCCATTCTGTACGGACATTGGTTGCACCCAACACCAAAAAGTCAGCAGGGTATTACACCTTGGCAGCAAACGTTTTATTCCCCTGAATTATGCGGCCGCTTTAAATTACATTATTTCTCTGCTGATAAATCTTTAGCTAAAGAAGGCTCCTCATTAGCGCAAAGTACCAGTGAAATTTTATATTCTGAAGTCAGTCGCTACGATTCGATAGAACTGGCGAATGACCATGTTCTCGTTCCGGTTCACCCATTACAGGCTGCTAACTTGTTATTGGAAAAATGGGTGAAAGATCTCATTGCAGAGGGACGCTTGAACTATCTTGGAGAAAAAGGGGCTGAATATACCGCTACTTCTTCTGTGCGTACGGTCGCTAACGAAACGTCTGACTGGATGATAAAGCTATCGATTCCCGTAAAAATAACCAATTCATTACGTACTAATAAACGGCGTGAATTAGAAGACGGAATGGTGATTGAGAGCTATCTGAATCACATTGGCTTTCTGACGGATCGCCCTCAATTTAAAGTGGTTGATGATCCTGCGTACATCACCATCAATCATCCAAAAGATCATCAATTAGATTCCGGCTTTGAAGTTGTTTTGCGCCGTAATCCATTCATGAAAGAAAAAGGTCGAGGGGTATGTTCAATTCTTACTCTTGTACAAGACCCGATTCCCAATGTCGATGGAACAGCTGGGTCTAGCTTGCTTAATAATATTATTTTAGATCTGGCTGCTAAAGAAAATCGATCGCTCGATCAGGTTGCACTCGACTGGTTTGATCGTTATTGGCACTGTGCCATTGAGTCAATATTGTCACTTTATGATGGCTATGGCATCGCATTAGAGGCGCATCAGCAAAACAGTTTATTGGATGTCTCAGCAGGTTACCCAAGCTGCTATTACTACCGAGATAATCAAGGATTTTATTTATCAGAACACTTCAAAGCGGAGCTAGCGGACGTTGGAAGTCAATTAAATCTCACTAATATTTTTTATGATGATGAAAAAATTTTCACGGCCATTTCCTACTACGTCTTTGTCAATCAGTTATTTGCCGTGATCTACCGCTTAGGAGCCGATGGCCTAATAGACGAAGGCATCTTGGTGGAGCGCTGTCGTAAAAAATTATTAGAAATGCAAAAAAATATGCAAGGTATCGGTAAAGATTTTATTAACTACATTCTGAACAGCGAACGACTGGATTATAAAACCAATCTTTTGGCTCGCGTAAATAATATTGATGAATTACAGGAAGGCATGGAGCACACCGTTTATTCAACAATCGTGAATCCCCTGTATTTAAAGTCAAATTCTAAATCTGTATCAACAGCAACATCAGTGCTGCAGAAAGATCTTATTAAAGCTGGCGAAGGTGAGCGAGGTGCAGTCTATGGATAGTTTAGATAAAGATACAATATTGGTAAAAATTGCAGAACAATTTTGTCCTCAGCATGCTCAATATATAAAAGGTCCTGAATCTTCTGATAAGGAAGAGCAGCGAGTCGTACGTCAGTTTGTAGAAGCATTACTGTACGAAGAAATTGTTGAATTTAGTTCTGAGGACAGAATAAATTTTTCAGCAGAATTTAATCACTTCGATGGCGTATTCGATAATATTTACTCATTCAATATGGGCGGGCGGGCTTTTAGGTGTTTAGGCGCTCGCCGTATTTTTGAACGTATTCGAATTGCCGATGGTTCGGTACAGATACTTGAACATGATAAAGAGTATCGTAGTGATAAAGAGTATCGTGAATGCCGAATTGAAGAACTCATTTGTTACCTCGATACCGACTCGGAAACCAAGATGCGGCTATTGGGCGAGTTGATGCAGACCATCGCATTATGTCGATGGAATACTCGTTATTTAGAGCATCATAAAAAACCAAGGCGCAAGCTAAATTTTGCGCAATTAGAATCGGCTATTACAGAAGGCCATCTATATCACCCCAGCTTTAAAGCCAGAACAGGATTCACACTGCAGGACCATATTCAATATGGCCCTGAGGCTGCAGGAACGATCCAGTTTCGATGGTTGGCCATTCAATCACAGCATGTTGAGTATAACTACCCAAGTGCGAGCATTGATTTCTGGACTGAAGAACTGGGGGAAGAGCAATTTACAGTTTTGAGTAAGCGCCTCGAATCGCTAGGTAAAAACTGGCTGTCTTATGCTCTTGTACCCATTCATCCATGGCAGGTAGATGCCATTCAGAATCGTGGTTTGAGTGATGCGATTGATTGTGGTGACATTATTGAATTGGGCGAGGCGGGTGATTTTTATCAAGCAACCCAATCGTTACGCACCTTAGTCAATGTCAGTCACCCTGAAAAAGCGAATGTCAAAATCCCTTTGAATCTGGTGAGCACGTCTTCGCATCGTAATTTGCAAGATCATTTTGTGTGTACGGCTCCGGCGATTTCAACATGGTTACAAGAAGTAGTGGCTAAGGATGAGTACTTGCAGCGGGAAGGTAAGCTGCTGCTGTTAAGTGAATATGCAGGTTTACTTTATAAGCCGGAAGATGAAACAAAAGCCAAAGAGATGGATGGCTTGATCGGTGCTATTTTCCGCGAAAGTATTGTTGATAAATTGCAGCCAGGTGAAGAGGCTATTCCCTTTACGGCACTTATGTTGGTTGAATCAGATAATCGTCCTTTTATAGCAGACTGGTTAGATCGCTATGGCGTTGATGCTTGGGTTAATCGTTTATTAGACGTCATGTTAGTACCTATTTGGCACATGTTGGTTCATAACGGCATTGCCTTTGAAGCCCATTGCCAAAATCTAATATTAACGCACAAAGACGGCTGGCCTCATCGCATCGCACTGCGCGATTTTCATGAAGATATGGAATACGTAGAAGACTATTTAAAATTTCCCGAGCACCTTCCAAAGTTGGCTGAAACCGATTCATATTTTGAAACCATCGCATTAGATGAAGGTTTTAGTATGTCGGACATTGATGAGTTGCGTGAATTATTTATGGATACCGTTTATGTCCTGAATTTAGCGGATTTGTCTTTCTTATTAGAACGTTACCATGATTATTCTGAAACCCAATTTTGGAACCGAGTACGTAATCATCTTAATGGCTATCGTCAATCAGGTATTACCCGTTCAGCACGTATTGATCGTATTGGCGCTGAAAATCCAAGCATTATTGTTGAGTCGCTACTGAAGAAAAAAATATTAAATGGCGGCACCTTAGATTATTTCGAACACACCGTAAGCAACCCGTTAGCCACTGAGTTGGATAAAAGTGCTGAAGATAAAATCGCTGAAAATAAAAAGTTGCGACAAGCTGAATCCCAAACAAGTTAATGAATAAAAAATTAACTAAAAGCGAATTAATGAAAGGCTAAATATGATTTATCTCAATGATGAACACTACGATAAAAATTATTTTGAGCAGTGTTACCAGAAGTTCAATCAGCATGACGTTCTAGGGAACGGCCAGGGTAAGCGCATCACAGCTTGTATCAGCGATGCGGCCGTATGGATTGCGTTGTGTCTGTATGCTCGTGATCACGGAATATCGGTATTTCCTTTGCCAGCGGGTACTCCAGAAGAAGCATTACGCAGAAGAGCACAACTCAGTAGTAGTCACTACCAAGTGATGGCCGCTTCGATGGCGGAGCTGCTGACAAATATTGAAAAAATAAGTGATCACGAAGATGACGTTGAACCTGTATTAGTGCAAATGAGCTCAGGCACAACAGGCGAGCCAAAGTGTATTAATCGCTCTTGGCTGAGTATTGATATCGAATTGCAAAACTACATTGAGCACTTTACTGATTTGGCGGAAATGACCGCAGTCGTCGCATGTCCAGTGAATCATTCTTATGGTTTGATCTGCGGTATTTTAGCCAGTATTAAACGGGGTTCAGAGCCCGTGATTATTACTAACTTTAACCCTAAATATATTATTAAAAAGGTGCGTGAAACAACGACCCCTATCTTATATTCATCCCCAGCATTGATCACTACGATCACCATGATGGTAAAAGCGGATCAGCCTATTCATGCCATTATGACGTCTGGCACCTTGATGCAGGCGACCTGGTTAGAGCAAGCCGCTAATAAATGTGAAAAATTGTATCAGCAATATGGCTGTTCGGAAGTAGGTTGTATCTCTTTGGGTGGAGATATTAAGTCTATTCATGATCAGGGGATGGTATTACCTCATCTTACTGTTAAGTCTGGATCTTCGGCAGAAGAACCACAAGAAATCATAGTGGCTATACAAGCTAGTACTACAGAAAATAATATTCGTGTTTCAACTCGCGATTTAGGTTTTCTGGATGCCAATAACCGTCTGCATTTTATTTCTCGCATCGATGAAATGATTAATGTGTCAGGACTTAATGTCTATCCCGCAGAAGTAGAAAAAGTGGTTATGGATATGCCAAATGTTAGCGATGCCGTGGTATTTAAAAAAAGCCACGCATTTGGTAATGACCAAGTATGTTTGCAGTTTATCGCTGAGCAAGAGATTGCTAACGAAGATATTCGCAGCTGGTGCAGCAAATATTTAAATAAATATCAGGTACCCCTACAGATTGCTCAAGTTGAAAAAATTGAGCGCTTACCTAACGGCAAGGTTAGTCGTAAAGCACTAGCGCTTGCATAAATAGGCGCTTGCATCAACGTCGGTATTTTTAAAGAAAAACGAATAACTAGATTGATAAAATTATGATGACAAAAGAACAGATTGTTGAATCCCTATTCAAAGTATTAAGCGAGAACATGTCTCTGTTGAATATGGATAAATTCCACAGCGATGCCCGTTTATTAGAAGACCTAGCATTAGATTCATCCATGGTATTGCACATGCTGATGTTGCTCGAAGTGGAGTATGAAATGGCGATGGATGAAAATGCCTTAATGAATGAAGATTTTGAAACCGTACGAGCGGTTGCCAATATTTTATATGCAGGCCAAAACCTACCAAAGCATGAAAAGGGTCTTGAAGTTTATGAAGACGTTAAGATCCATTGTGTTGCTAGTAATTTGGCCGAAGTCGTAAAGCGTTTTCCACAATTAGATCATCGCATTTTGTATTTTGCTGTGTCCGACGCAAATGCCTGTATCGATGATCGTTTTGTTTTGACCTACCATAACGAAAATATCAATCACGATATTTTCTTTAACTGGTACGAGCGCCTTTATGGAATGCCGATTCGTCCTTGGTATGACAAGCAAGCGAGCAAAGAACAGAACCTAGCGATATTAGAAACTCTGGTGCAGAAGCGAGCGCCTGGCCAGCATATTTTAGTGATGTTAGACATGTTCCATTTACCTGAACGGGAGAATGAATTCAATAAAGATCCTTTTCCTCATTATGTCATGTTGGGACCGACCAATAATCCTGATCTTTGGTTTATGTATGACCCAGATTATCGTTGGGAAGGTGTATTTAACAAAGATCGAATTTTAAACGCAGTGGCTCAGCCAACCGTATCCGGTGGTTATGTGTTTTCTGAACAAGGCGCGAGAGCAACTCCGGTTGAAGAAGTTATCGCTTTTTTTGACGCCTCTGTCGTGCCAGATGCTAATCCCGTTACGGATATGATTCGCGCAATCATCACTGCTCACATTAACGGTGAAGATAAAAATGGCGAGCCGTTACCGCTAGAAAATTTAATCAAAGCGGTAGAAGAAATACCGGTTATGTCACCGCGTAAATACGCCTATGAACATGGCTTTGCATTTTTCTGGCGTGAGCTGGAGCTGCCAGAGCAAGAGTTTGACGATTGGTGTGATGTGATTGATGAGTTAGCAAAAACCTACAAGCTGATTCAATTTAATGCCATGAAATTAGCGGTGACAAAAAAAGAAGCCTTTGCTGAAAAATTATTCCAGTTATTAGATCAGCAAGACGAAAGAGAATTCAAACTTAAGCAACGTTTAATTGAAGTGAAAGATAGTTGGGCAAAAACCATGCTCGAGCCGTCTGATACTCAGCAACTAGAAGGGGCCTGTCTGTGAAATATTCCGTTTGCACCATTTCTTTCCGCCATCAGTTGATATCACTGGAACGCATTGCCAATTGGGCGAAAGCGCATCAGTTTGACGCGATTGAGCTGTGGGGCGTGCATGCCAAGAACCTTCGTCAATCACCAGATTTCACTCTAGAGAGTTTGGTCGAAAAAGGTTTGTCAGTATCAATGGTCAGTGATTATTTGCCTTTAGACGGAGATCTAAAGGTTGCGTTAGAAGGCGCTAAATCACTGTGCACGATTACACGTTCTTGGGGGGCTAAAAAATTACGTACTTTTTCTGGCAACAAACCCAGTGCAGGCATGAGTATGAGAGAACGAGCAGCCTGTACTAAGCGCTTGCGCGAATATTGCAAAATAGCAGCGGACTATGGGGTTTATCTTATTGTTGAAACGCACCCCAATACATTAGCGGATACCTTGGCATCGACTCTTCAGTTAATTGAAGAAGTGAATCACCCGGCATTGCGTATTAATTTTGATGTGATCCATGTTTGGGAAATGGGCAGTGATCCGATCGTTGCACTCGATCAGCTCGCGCCTTTAATAGAGCACATGCATTTTAAAAACATCACTCAACGTAATCTTTTGAATGTTTTTAATCCCGGTAATGTTTATGCCCCCGCAGGCACTCGTGAAGGTATGACGCCAATTTTCAACGGCGAATACGATTTCAAGCAGTTCTTAGATTATTTGATGAAAGAGTCCGCTATACCGTGGCAAAACATGGATGCTTCGTTGGAGTGGTTCGGACCGGATGTCTTCACTACTCTGGATAACGATCGTAAAGAACTCGCGAAACTGGAATCACACTTTATCCAACAGTCCCAGCCAGAGCTAACGATATGAAAATGAGCACACCTTATTACCTAATTGATGAGACTCGCATGTTAAAGGCGATGGAACGTATCGCTTATGTGCGTGAGTGTAGTGGTGCCAAAAGTGTTCTCGCATTGAAATGTTTTTCTAGCTGGTGCGTATTTGATTTTATGAAGGACTATATGGCTGGAACAACGAGTAGTAGTTTATATGAAGCGCGTTTAGGTTATGAGAAATTTGGTGGCGAAACCCATGGTTACAGTGTTGCTTATAGCGAAGATGAAATTCCTGAACTCGTTGAGTACTGCGACAAAGTTATTTTCAATTCGTTGAATCAATTAGAGCAATACAAAGCGCAGGTAAAAGAAAAAGGCCGTTCAATTGGGCTGCGTATAAATCCAGAAGTAGGCCATTCCGAATACGGTTTAAGTGATACGGTTGCAAAATATTCACGCCTCGGGGTACGTCACGATTTGTTGCCTGACAATATCACCGATGAAATTGAGGGTGCTATGTTTCACATGAATTGTGAAAACGATGACTTCACAAGCCTTAGTCAACAGCTGGATGAAATTGAACGCCGTTTTTCTACGATTCTGCCTAAGTTGAACTGGCTTAGTTTAGGCGGTGGTATTGCCTTTACCCGTGATGGTTATGCATTGAATGCTTTATGTGGCCGCCTCAAATTATTAGCTGAAACTTATGACTTGCAAGTATACCTAGAACCAGGTGAAGCATCGGTCACTCAATCCACTTCCCTTGTCGTTAAGGTATTAGACAAGGTAGACAACCAATTATCAACGTTGATCGTCGACGCCGGTGTTGAAACTCATTTGCTGGATGTATTGGTTTACAAGTTTACGCCTGAACTAGAAGGTGCAGAACCAATCGCAGAAGAAAATATAGAAGCCGCATTACAACAAGCGTTACAAGAAGGTAAGTCTGTTTATCGTATTAGTGGACGTACCTGTTTGGCGGGTGATGTATTCGGAACCTATATTTTCAATCAAAAAGTTGAAATAGGGGATGAACTGAGATTCACCGATGTCGCTGGTTATTCCATGGTGAAGAAAAATTTCTTCAACGGAATCAAAATGCCCGCCATTTGCCATAAAAATATTCATGGAGAAACCCGCGTCATTCGCGAGTTTGATTACGAAGATTTTCGAGACTTTTTGTCTTAACTTTTAGTCTGAGCTTTTTAAAAATTTGGGGGGAATATGTTATGAAAAAGAACGTACTCATTATTGGCGCAGGTGCCGTAGGCGCAGTGGTTGCTCACAAGTGCGCACAGAGTAGCGATGTATTCGCATCCGTTTGCTTAGCTTCTAAAAATGTTGCTAAATGCGATGCCATTATCGATTCAGTGAATAGAAAGAATTATCAAACGGTAGCAGGCTTTCAGTTCTATAGTCGAGAAGTGAACGCCGACAATACCGACGACTTGGTGACGTTGATTCGATCAACCGAAAGCCAGATCGTTATTAATGTCTGCACCGTCTTTGTCAATATGAATATTTTGGATGCTTGCTTAGAAACCGGTGCCGCTTATATCGATACGGCGGTTCATGAAGATTATAGTGTGATGAATGCACCGTATCCGTGGTATGCCAACTACGAATGGAAAAAGCGTGAATTATGCAAAAAGAAGGGGGTGACGGCTATTTTAGGCAGCGGTTTTGATCCTGGTGTCGTGAACGCTTATTGCGCTTATGCACAAAAACACGAATTCGATTCCATCGAAAGCATCGATATTATGGATGTGAATGATGGCGACCATGGTCATTATTTCTCAACCAATTTTGACCCTGAAGTGAACCTGCGGGAAATCATTGAAGATGCGGGTTGCTTAGAAGATGGTCAATGGCGCACTTATCCACATCATAGCCGTTCGATGAATTACGATTTTCCTGAAGTGGGTGAGCACAAGTTGTATCTGATGGGACACGACGAAGTGCATTCGTTATCGAAAAATATTCCTGGGGTAGAAACTGTACGCTTCTGGATGGGCTTTGGTGATCATTACTTAAAGTGTTTAGAAGTCTTCGAAAAAGTGGGGTTATTGAATCACGAAACGGTGACAACCAATAATGGTGAAAAAGTGATACCTCTACATACCTTGAAAGCTTGCTTGCCTGACCCTGCGAGTCTAGCGCCAAAATACAAAGGGAAAACCTGCATTGGCACATTGATTAAAGGTAAGCGCGATGGTCAGGATAAAGAACTGCTTGTTTATAACATCTGTGATCATGAAGTAACGTATGCTGATATTGATTCTCAGGCCATCGCCTTCACCGCGGGTGTACCTCCGGTTGCCGCGGCTAAGCTGATTGCAAGTGGCGAATGGGATGTTAAAGGCATGGTAAATGTAGAAGAGTTAGACCCCATTCCGTTCTTTGAGCGCTTAGCTGAAATGGGTATTTCTACCGAGGTTTACGACGTAAGTGCCGATAAAGACAGCCCTGCCAACAGAGTATTGTACGCTTAATCTATTTTTATAGCGTGTGATCATTGGGCTCATAGAGCTCGATGGTCATCAATCTCACCATCTCATTATAAAATACAAAACAGTTAATTAGCATTAGAATCAGAGAGACATAGTTCATGAAATTATTTGGGCAAATAAAATTAGCTTAAATATAAGCTGGCAGATATCGATAAAAAATGAGTAACTGTTAGTTCAGGTTTTAGGTATTACAGTTATACTATTAGGAGCGCTATTTAATGCCCAACTCAATGCTAGGAGAAGCGATTGAAATACATTAAATCTTCTCTTATGAGCTTATCCATTATTTTTCTATTATTCACCTCATGCGTAACGTGGGCAAAAGACATTACCATCGCCACATTTTCACTTGAAAGCCTGCAAGTAGACAGTGCCATTGCCATCATGACCCCCATTTACAAACGCATCGGTTATGACATGAAGATTCTTCGCTTTCCGGGAAAACGATCGGTTGTAGAAGCCGATAAAGGAACAATACAAGGTGAGCTGCTGCGCGTAAAAACGATAGAAAACGATTACCCCAATCTTATTCGAATCCCCTATGCCATCGGCTACTTAAACGTAATTGCAATCACCTGTCATGAGCAACCAGAAATCACAGAACTGTCTTCAATCGTGAATCAACGAGTAGGAATTCTGCGTGGCGTTGAAGTCTTTGATGCCCTTACCAAAAACCTCAAACGAGAAGTAGTGAATAACATTGATAGCCTCTTTGGCATACTGTTTAGTGGCCGAGTTGATGTAATTTTATTTCCAGAGCTGGATGCCCAGCAATACATAAAAAGCTATGGCATCGCTGAAAAAGTTAACATAGGCCGCAAAGCCATTCTAAAAATGCCGCTCTACCATTTCGTTCACAAAGACGCATCCAACGTAGCCGACAAGCTAATGCAAGTGATGAAGCCGATGCAAGAAAGTGGCGAACTCGATCGTTTAATTGAAAAAACAGAAAGCGCCTACGACTAAAAACTGAAGGGTTTGACATAAACTAACACTTAAAGACTATAAAGCCCGAAGCAGAGCCAGTATCATAGCGCCATTAAAACCCCTTAATCATGTCTCAATGATAAACGCAGGAAGACACCGTGGCGCAAGATCAGGCAGTAACAGAACAAGCAATACCTTCAGAACAAGCGCAGATAGCACAACAATCTGCCTTAAAAACCCTCACCATCGTTGGCTACTTAGAAGGAACGTCCTTCTTATTACTGCTGTGCATCGCAATGCCATTAAAATACATGATGGGAATCCCAGAAGGGGTGAAATACATCGGTATGGCACATGGCGTATTATTCATCGCCTACATTGTTATTCTTATGGGGGCCGCCAATAAAATAAAAATGCCACTATGGGCCATGCCTGCGGGCGTCATGGGATCGTTTCTACCGCTCGGCCCGTTTGTCTTTGATCACCTGTTGAAAAAAAGCTTAAAGCAGCGCTAATACCTAACGCTGACTCGAATCAGAATACTGTTCTACTCGATCACTTAAGTTATCCAATTCGGTGATCGCCTCAGTAATATCCGAATGGGCGAGCTGTGCTTTTGTAACAGCTTGTCCCCATTTTAAAGACAGGGTATTCAATGCTGTCAAAGACGTATTTATTTCAGCGATATAGCCATCAAGAATACCTTGCTGTTGCGCATCACGTTGTAATCCAGATAATTTAGTCACTTCTGCCCATTGTTGAAAATTATCCAATACCGCTAATAATACCTGCTCACTGGCACCGCTATAACGAATGAAGGTCAGTTCATTTGGGCTTAAGCGTTCTGATAAAATCCATATGACCTTTTTATACTGCTCAATAACCTGGTTAAGTAATATTAAGCAAGTATGAGCATTAAGCGAAACTAGGCTGCCTTCAATATCACGGGTTGTTTCGGCCAGCATCGGGTTGATTGATAATAACTTCATCCATAATCCCAGCTTTTTTGGACCTTCTAATTGCCCTAGCGTATTTTTCTCTTTGAGTGCTTTAAAGGCCTCATCAATACTGGATAAAACCTGCGATCGTTTAAAGCGCCAGCTAGTGACGCAAATTGGAATGATTGATAAGCCAGCACGTTCAAATATTTTATAGCGGCTTAGATGAAAGGCATCGGCTTCTTCACCGGCAAAGCCGACTAAATCTATTGCCAGTACTTCACTTTCTTTCATCACAACCATGTCCATTTCTATGCCCGCAACAGGATAGTTTAATAGCACGTGGTAATCATCTGCGCGCAAATACGCAATTAAATCCTTAATGTCGTGATGGCGTTCGCGCTCGCAACGGATTTCAATGTTTTGTATTTTATCGACAGATAAAATGAATTTTTTAAGTAAACTTTTTTCAGGTAACTGATCTTCAGGGCAAGAAAGGTAAATCAATTGCCGCTCACGAGCACGAGTAATCGAAACATTAAAGACATCGGTTCGATTAATATAATTAAAGCTTCCGGCAACGGAGTTATTATCGACCGCGCAAGAAATCAGCATGATATCTCGCTCTTCACCTTGAAACGCATACGGTGTGCCGCAGCGCAGTTTGTGCGCCATGATTTCTTCAAGGTTAAAATGTTTAAAAATCTCATCTTGAATGTACTCTGCTTGAGCACGGAAAAACGACAGCACTCCAATAGACAGTTTATATTCGGCTGAAACTTTTGATTGATCCAATACCAGTTGGCGAACTTTATTTAAAATGGCCTCAGCTTCTATAAGATTAATACCATTAAGGCGCTCGGCTTGTTCGACATGAATAACAGCAATGGAATTTTTTGTTGTTAACGTCGGCTTCTCTGTCATTAGACGTAAGCGGCTATCATAAAAATTTTCATTACTAAAACGAATAATGTCGGGGGCGCTGCGATAATGTTCATTTAGCATAATAATTGAAGATTGCTGCTGAATATGACGCTGAGCTAAATCAATTAAACTATGATCACGGTAATTAATCTCGCGGCTCAAGCTATATTTTTCTGATAGCGCTTGCTGTTTGTTTTTTGATAAAAAAGAAATATGACGTAATTGCTTCGGATCTCCTACCACCATCGCGCGTTTAGCACGTTGTAAGGCCGGTAAACAGGAGGCGATATCGCACTGAGTCGCTTCATCAATAATCACCAAATCAAAAAGTTCAGAAATCAATGGCAGTGTTTTATGCAGCCCTTCAAGAGAGCACAACCAAATCGGCATGCTTTCTAATAAAATAGAAAAATCCAAACCGGCCAAAATCTTTTCTTGGCGCGAAGAGGTACGAGCGCTTAAGGCTGACTTAAATCCGGTTAACTGGCGACGATGATGAAACAGAGTGTGATTAATTTTATTGGTCGCACTATGGTCAATATTTTTAGCTAATAAATCATCACGTTTTTTATGCAGATTCTGAATTTTCTTCAGACTCTCTTGTAGCAGTCCTTGGCTATTAGAATAGCGTTGGCTCCACCACAATCTAACCTGCTTTAACCAGCGAAAATTGCCTAGACCCGATTCAAGCTGATGCAATAATTCGCCTTCATGTTCGGCACGTCTAAAGCGCTTAATTAATTCGGCTTCGGCCATCCGTAAATCATTATTAACCTGATTCAATGATTTTTTTAACTGAGAGCCTGACGGACTGCGCTCTTTCGATAACGTATTTTTATGCGATTTTTCTTGCAGAATGTGATCTAAATGCTGTTTTAGTTCGCGGTGATAACCTTTTGTTCCTGCACGCATGATCGAGGATTGGCTTAAACCAAAGGTCTCTGTGATTTTATCTTTAATAACATCAATTGCATGTTCATTTTTAGAAACAATTAATACAGACTCGCCTTGCATGAAACGCTCTAACGCTAAACAGGCAATGGTATAGCTTTTACCTGTGCCAGGAGGGCCAATCAATAAACTAAACTCAGACTCTGCCGCGCAGGTTAATGCTTCTTTTTGAGCGTTGCTTAAAATACCAGGAATGAGCTGATGATTTGCCGGTTTAACATTATGAAATTCACTAGCAAGATCAGCGCCTAAGCTTAATTGCAGCGGTTTAGAAAATTGATCTTCAGCCGCGAGCAAAGACAGCTCGTCTAAAATCCCCCGAGTGGATATTGATTTTTCAACAACCGCACACGCATCCATCGCGACTAAATAATAATGGCCAAGTTCGATTCCCTTAAATGCTTTATTAAAAGACGCTTTGTCATGAAACTCAGCCGTGCTTAAAGTAATTGGGATATCGGGGTTAGACGCTGATAGCCGCTCTATAATCGCATCATGTTGAGTTTGAATATTGTCTGTACTGTTCGCCGAAAAGGCATCTTTTAATGCTTTTTCGTTTGGCCATAGGCTTAATGCAAAGTTGTTCACACTGAGCGATGAGGTATCAAGCACTTGCTGTTTTTCTAACGATGCTTCAAAACTGAACAAAGGCGCGCAAACAGTCGATACTGTTGTTTT
>TARA_B110001454_G_scaffold70132_1_pt1 | contig 14706 bp, 15 predicted proteins | sample TARA_B110001454 | Tara Oceans TARA_B110001454 (sample SAMEA4397004) | marine metagenome | biome: Polar Biome; feature: [MES] marine water layer (ENVO:01000295) within the mesopelagic zone...; material: water (ENVO:00002006), including particulate matter (ENVO:01000060) such as...... | reverse complement strand
CTTTGCTGTGTAATTTTAGCACTTCTCTTTCTCGTTGTGAGTGGCATATATCGATTCGCGAGGAACCCAGGCACCTTACAATTCACGACCCGGGATACTATACCATAGTTCCTAGGAACCTCAGTGTCAGATTCCATAGGTGAAAGGGTAAATCTTCCGGTAATATTTGCCTGACTCACCCTTGTTTATATGGTGCAGAGGACAGGATTTGAACCTGCGAAGCACTACGCACTGGGACCTCATCCCAGCCCCTTTGACCACTCGGGTACCTCTGCCTTACAATTAGCCAAATGCCTTACATATATCAGAATGGCGAAACAACAATTGACAGATTAAACAGTATCCAACCCATATTTTTGTGCCAAAGGCACTTCTTCACCAGTTTTCGCATAATAGTACATTGATGCAATATTTACTGAATTACAAGCAGTAAAGAAAAGTGTTGATACTGCTATACCCGCAATAATCAGAACAAAAGCCAATGCTACACCAATTTCTCCAAAAACAAAAAGTGGTAAGCAAATAATGACAATTAGCAGGATAACAAGGAAATTTATTACTCCAGTCCCCGCACTAGCGACGATATTCTCTCCCCATGTTTTCCTGAATAATCCAGGGCTTTCTTCCATGCTGTCAAATATTCCCATATTTTCTAATACGATCATTGGTATGACAAAGAATGTGGTCATCCACCAAGCCGCTTTCATCAAACTAGCAATTATGCTTCCCAATATGGCTACTATTGGATTTTTGGAAGTACTCATTGACTCAACCATCATTATCAAAACCCCTACGGTGCCAGAAATTAGTCCCCATGCACATATTTTCGGCAAACATTTCAGAGCTTGATTAATACCATAAAAGAAACTAGGATTTCTTCCAGTAGTAAGTCTCTCATAAGCACTAGCAACAATCGCAGCATTCCAAAAAACTGTAATTACTGATACTAAAAAATAACTAATGAAAGTTCCAATAGCCGCCCCTAATTCAACCCCTTCTTCATCTCCCAAAACAAATCCAATGCCTCCCGTGAGAGTCAAGATCCCTCCATAGGCCACAATCGACATAATCCCCGAAAATAATACATAAGCCATTAATTCTGGATCCTTTCGAACAACATGAATTCCAAGTTTTGTAACTTTCCAGCCTCTGTTCGTTCTATTCCAAAATCCAAATTTGGTTCCACCAGATTCCATCATTCCTTTATTCATATTATCACCACTAATAATTTATTTTTGAACATTTTCCCATCAAACCCCATCATAATATTGATATTTGGTCGTTTTTAGTAACAAATCCTTCTTTCGTAACAGACGCATACCATCTTGACCAACCCGGATATTTTTTTTCTAAAATTCTCACAAAACCCCCTTCTTCAAATGATTCAGAGATGGTCTTACATGGAGGGGCCGGGCCTGTTAATTCAATTTCAGCATCTCCAAGCAAGAATTTAGCTCCAACTGTCATTAATTTCCAATCAAGTCCTTCTATAGTTAGATTTTCTCCAGTACTTCCTGGTTTAATCGGATGACCTTCTTTTTGTAGGGCCAAGATTCTTTCTAGAGAAAATAAGCATACTGCTCTAGTGGGTCCACCATGATATTTCAGATCATTTTGTTTATCCCCTTCTACGTTATTTTTCCCAATAAATGCATTTGAAACAGGAAATTTAGGTACACCACCATCTTCTCTAATATTAATAGAATTAATAGTAGCCATCTTCAATCCTCCTTATTTAAAGAAATATTTTCTAGAATTTCGAGAGTTTCTTTAACCATCCTTTCCTTATCAAATCTCTTCTCAGTAGTCTCTCTAGCAGCAACTGAAATAGAATTCCGGAGTTTAGAATTATTTCCCAATTTCTTGATCGAGTCAATTAATTCTTTCAAATTACCAGGTTTTATGAACAGCCCATCAAAATCGTGTGTAATAACATCTGCATTACCTCCAATACAGGAAGAAATTGTAGGTATTCCATGAGACATTGCCTCTAATAATGCTAGGGGTAGCCCCTCATATCTCATAGTTGGGATCAAATATATATCAGCATCTGCATATATTCTCGCTAACTCATCATCATCAACCCGGCCATGGAACGTTATTTTTTTACTAACTCCAAGTTTACTCACAAGCACCTTAAGTTCACTCAAATACGCGCCGGTTCCTACAATATCTAAATGCAAATCTAAATCATCAATCTCGTTAACAGCCATTATTGCTTTCTGAAAACCCTTTTGCCTATCTGCCCTTCCTGTGCAAAGAAGCCTCAATTGTCCTTTATTATCTACAAAATCAGTTCGTTCGGGTAGTTTAATACCATTTTCTATAATACTAACTTTATTCTTAGAAAATACAGAGAAATCTCTTTCTAAGGTAGGGGACACAAGTATTATTTTTGCTGCATTCCGTCTCATTGGCATTTCCCATACAAGACATCTTCTAAGCAAATGCAATGGAGTTAAAATCATCCAGTGCCAATATCGCGGCCTTTTATCAGCCGACGAAAGAAAAGAAAGTAATTCGGTTCTCAAGGAGCCATGACAAACTACCACTATTGGAATGTTAGAGTTATTCGCCCAAGACATAATTCCAGTAGCTGCAAATTCATTACTATGGATAATATCAATTGGAGTTTCTAGATGTATTTTTTTGACTAATTTTTTTGATTCCTTAAACCAATTTCTGGAGAGTTTTCTCGGTTTTGAAGGATTAAGATAGTGTACAACATACCCATCTTTTTCCTCCATTTCTATATTATCTGGATGTGAAGTTGTAACAATAGTGATCCGGTGTCCCTTTGCAATGAACCCTTCACAAAGATCCATACATTGTCTTTGAAAACCTCCAAAGCCGTGTGCAAGAGTCGAACGAGTCATCACTAGAATGTGCATGGGATAAACAAATGACGGGTATGAGAGTTATAGGTCTATTCTCTATAGGGATTCGCCCATCTCAGTATTATTTTCTGCCATTAGTTATACGATGAAAGTGAAATACGATGGAGTGTGTGGCAATTCTGATTGTTGCAGATGCCAGAGGTCGACGTTTTTCTTATTGGTGTACCTAAAGCAGGTACTACATGGCTCGCTTATGCACTTAATCAACATGATGAGATCGATCTTTCCGACCCAAAAGAGCCGAACATTATAGCATCACACCGAGGAACGTTTGTACGCACAGAAGAAGAACCCGATTGGGCTAAATTCAACCACCATTTTGGAAAAAAAGGACTAAGGATGGACGCCTCCATTCACGCGTTTGCTTGCCCCTTATCTCCTTCAAGAATACGTAAACGTTTACCGAATGCTAAATTTATTCTTTGTTTAAGAGAACCGGTTTCCAGATCCTTCAGCCATTGGAATATGGTTTTGAATACCAAAGAAGCAGTCGCTAATGGATTAGATTGGAGTACTTTCGAAAAGGCGTGGCTTGACGAACACCTACGTGCCGACTCTATGTATGGGTCATCTATGAGTAGGTGGTTGAAAGAATTTGATTTAGATAGATTTACAATAATAGATAGTGAAAGGCTAAAATCACAACCTCTTAGTGTGTTAAGAGAAATTGAACAATTTCTTAACGTCGAGAGTCATGATTACAACCTCAACGAATCTAGACATTCTAATAGCGCAATTTCTCGAAGACCTATGACTTCTTTTGGTAAATTAACCAGAGGGGTGTTCTCTCTTATTCCTGAAAAATTAAAACTCCCAATAGTAAGAATGTTACAGAAAAGAGATTTCAATATCTATAATTTACCAATTTTAAGTAAAAAAGGCATTTCACTAAAATTAGATAATATACATTACAATATTTGTGGAGAGACTCTCATCAATGAGTTAGAATTATTGGAAGACCTTACCGGCTTTAACACTAGTATTTGGCAGAATGAAATAACTAATAGAATTAAGAATTAATATTATTTTTACGCAGAATAACCAAATTTTTCCAAGATTTTTTGATTTTTCTCTGCAAACTCGTTTAGATTGGAATTGTGCTTGTATGCATAGGCGCGACTATAATCAACCATTTCTTTAATATTAATCAACAACTCTTCATCAATTTTAACATCAACAAAATCCCACAATTTCTTCAGAATCGTCTCAGGTTCTGTGAGCAAATCTTCATAACGAATTTCTAAAACAGTCTTACATGTTTTAATTACCTTTCTTTCAATTTCCATTTGTTCGGCCCAGAATTCCAATGCATGAGGGAGTGTGGCAGCTCTCTGGCCCCTCCTTATGGGGGAATTGCTCTCTCTCCACTTATACAATGGTGCCCATTTTTTAAATCGCCCTTCATCATCAGCCCAATTTTTTACACTTCTTGAATGAAGACTGGCTGCAACATCAACCCCATGACGAATGACATGGATAACTTTCATTTCAGGCCATATAGCCTTCCATATTGGTAAGGAAGGCCCGTTTCTTGGGTCTTTCCACCCCCATTTTAAATCAAGATCAAACAACCCATTTTTGAGTGGATGGCCGGAAAATTTCTTGCTAGCAGAGCTTGCAATTCGTGTTCTCAAATATTGTTCTACCTGTTTCCTCGCTGGCTCATAGTCAATCAATTCTTCTAGTGCAGCAGGCCTAGCCCAATCCGCTCCTGCGTTGTCATAAATCCATTTGTTTAATCCAATAAAAAATTTAGACTCATGATCAGTTTGGAGGTCTTGGCCCATTAGAATGCCTGTTTGGTCTAATATGCGAGATACTAAACTGGTGCCACTTCGATGCATACCAACGACTACGAAGGGACTTTCCATGCGACTCCGTGTTGGTTTTCATGTTAAATTGTAACGGGTATGTTAACAGATTATTGAACTATAACTATCTAGTGTCACTAAAGACTAATTATACATTTACTTCAAAAACAATTAGCACTTCGTCGAAATCATGATTGATGTTGCATCACTTGTATTAGCAGATTTCCAAGATACAATTGTAGCAGCCTTTGGCCCTTCTCTTGGATGGATTGTAGGCCATGCCATAGTACTTTTATTGATATTATCTACGTTTTGGGCCATACAAAACAGACATCATATTCTGAACGAATCCGGTTGGAGTTATTCTAATCTTATGGATATTTCAATAATTTTCTTATTAACTGCTGTTCAGTATCTCATTTATGCCAATCTACTTAATTTTCCCGAGGCGGCATCATTTGGGCTCGCTCTCTTTTGGACTATGGCGTTAAGATGGCATATACTGGTTCTTGAATAATATCATCTTATTCATATTCTCGTCCTTTCTGACGATAATACATAAATCCTCCAATTATCAGCACTAAAATTCCAATTGAACCAGCAATTACTGGAACCTGTTCTTCAGTTATTCCGAGTTGTTCTAATATAGATTCATTACCTCCTAATTCAATCCCAATCCCAATTACTTTTTTCTTAATTTTTAAATCAACTTTATTGGTATTTGGGCACGAATTTGGTTTTAAGTCACCCTTTTCAATAATAATCATGCAACCTTCCCAGTCTTTTCCTAAATCATTCGGACTACCTATTTTGAAATTACAATTTTCTCCAGTATCTCCTATCTCAACCTCTACTTCACAGTCTCCGTTAATATTCTGGAAGCCGCTTGGCCATGAAGAAGAACCCATATCTTTTTCGATTAAATGAATTTGATAGCTCACCTCACTCTCTTCATTACTTATGCAACTTATTGAAGCAGAAATAGAAATTTCATCTCCCGAATCAAATGTGCCTCCACCCTGTCCAATTTCTGCCTCACAAGATAAATATTGAATTATAGTAACCACCACTTCTTCTGCATCAGAAGCAGCAAAGATAGGTTGCGGAATTCCATTGGCTTGAGTAACCGTTGCAGTTATATTGACCAATATTTCCCCCGGAGATTCAGCCTCGTCTGATCGAAGTGCAACCTGAAAATCAACTGTGTCACCCCCTCCAATGGTTATTGATTCGGGTCCAGCACTATCCAATCCTCCCGATTCTATTTGTATATCGATATTTTCATTATATAGAGATGGATTTTCTGCGGTACAGTAAACAAGCGCCATTCTTGTAATCGGATTTATTTCAACTCCATCATCGCATTCAAGAATTACTTCCGGTAGAACTTGTGCTGAAACTGGAGTTACGAACCCCGCCACCGTAGTCAAACACAACATCAAACAAATGATGCCAACGACCTTCGACATATCAGGAGGGGGAGGACTATCATGCATAGAATTATTGCTTATAAAAATCATTTTTCAATTAAAATCCGATTCAAAGGATTCATGACAGCCCTTAGTCCCGATTGATGTATGAGTGAGGGGGCGGGACAACCTCCGGTTGTGATTGTACCCGATCAAACTTCGATTACAAGTGGTACTGCAGTACAAGAAAAATTGATTTCTGCAGCGAGAGTTTTCTCAGACCTATTGAAGCCAACGTTTGGCCCTAGAGGTTTAGATAAGATGCTCTACAAAACGAACGGAACAACCGCAGTAACGAATGATGGAGCAAAAATAGTGGCCGAATTGTTAGTTAAACACCCAGCAGCCAAAATGATGGTTTCTATGGCTAATTCCCAAGAAGAAAACTGCGGCGACGGGGTTACTACAACTATGCTTCTCTGTGGGGCACTTCTTCAAGAAGCAAACCACCTTCTAAGAAAGGGATTACATCCATTAACTTTGATTGAGGGGTTTAGAACCTCTCTTGAGATTGCTATAAAACAGATGGACTCCGATTCTCTCGAGATTAATGAAGAGATACTATTAGGCGTCGCTGAAACAGCACTTACAGGCAAAGGCACTGATGGTGCTTTAGATTTATTCGCTCCAATGATAGTCCAAGCGATTACATTAATTTCTAAAATCCACGACACTCCTCGTGCAGAGAATATAGCCATGTTCAAGTCATCCGAAGGAAACATTCGTAATTCTCGAATAATAAAGGGTGTTGCTTTCCGTCGCAGAGTTCTGATGGATAGTTTGCCCAACCGGCTCTCAAAAGTCAAAGTAGCGGTAATATCTAGTGATATTAAAATCAGAAAAATGACCAGAACAGCCGAAATCAAAATAACTTCTGCAAATCAATTAGATGAGTTTGTAGACGCAGAAAAAGATAGGAAAAACGATATTGCTAATGCAATAATAGGTACTGGTGCAAAATTGGTATTATGTGGGGGGGAAATCGATCGAGACATATTACACCATTTAGCGGATGAACAAATCCTCGCAATAGGGGAGTTAGATTCTTCCGAAATCGAAAATTCTGCAGCCGCAACCGGTGCAAAAGTCATTACTTCAATATTAAGCATAAAACCTCAGGATTTGGGTTTCTGTGGGCATGTTTTGTGGGAACGTAATGAAGCAAGTGATATGGTAGAAGATATCATCAGGATTGATGGTTGCCTTAATCCAGGACTGGTTACTATTGAGGTTGGAGGGGGAGGTGAAATTGTTACTGAAGAAATAATTCGTGGATTACACGATGGACTAAGAGCAGTATCTTTAGCGCTGGAAGATCAAGAAGTATTGCCAGGAGGTGGTGCAATACATAGCCGCATTGCTCAATCCGTAAGAGCCGCCGCCGAATCTGAACCGGGCCGAGCCCGTCTTGCAATGGATGCATTTTCACGGGCAATGGAAATAATACCAAGTGCATTAATTGAAAATTCGGGACAAGATCCTTTAGATGGGATTCTTGAACTCCGAACAGCAACTAGAAATCAAGAATCTTTTACTGGTATCAATGCTGAAGGAAAAGTTTCTGCAATTAAAGGAGTGTGGCATCCTCGGACAGCTATCGAAGAGTCACTTCGATCTGCATGTGAGACAAGTATTGGCATGCTTCGTATAGATCAAGTAATTTCATCTCGAGGCGATTGAAAGAACGTGTTACAAATACTTCAAGGCTCACGCTTCCACGCCTTGATATGACCACACGCCGAGCCTTACTCAGTGTTTGGCAAAAGTCCGGAATTATAGACCTTGGAAAATCATTATCTGACATGGGCTGGGAAATACTTTCTACAGGCGGAACTTCTCGTAAATTGAGAGATGCCGGCATCGAAGTAATTGATGTTAGTGAAGCGACGGGGCACCCAGAATGTTTTGATGGCAGGGTCAAAACCCTACATCCAGCCATCCACGGTGGAATTTTAGTAAGACGAGACAGAGAAGACGATATGAAAATACTTGCTGAATTAGGCTATGGTACAATTGATTTAGTTTGCGTAAATCTATATCCCTTTGAAGCAGTCGCTGCAAAACAACCACCAGTACCGGACTCTGAACTTATTGAGATGATCGATATAGGCGGACCAACGATGATTAGATCAGCTGCTAAAAATCACAAAGATGTTTTAGTACTCACAAATGAAAGTCAGTACCAAATGGTAATCGAAGCACTTAGAGAAACGGATAAAACTTCTTCTGATGTTAGTTTAGATATCCGGCAACAACTTTCTCTTGCAGCATACCAATGTACTGCAGCATATGATGCAGCCGTAAGTAACGAACTTGAAAAGAGATTTATAGGCGGGGCAATACCAAATCGAATCCATATTGCTTCAGAAAAAGGAGTTACACTTCGTTATGGCGAAAATCCTCATCAGCCTGCATCTTTCTATCCAGCATCTTCTTCATCCGGGCCAAAAGGCTTAGCAGCAGCTATTCAACACGGAGGAAAAGCGCTTTCCTTCAATAATTATCTTGATTTAGACGGGGCACTAAGGATAGCACGCGGATTATTGAAAGATATGGATGATATTCGTAACCAAGGTTGTGTTGTAATCAAGCACACAAATCCTTGTGGTGCAGCCATCGATTCTTCACAAACTGATGCTTGGAAAAATGCATTAGCCAGCGATCCTGAAAGTGCATTTGGTTGTGTGGTGGCATTCACATCCATAGTCCAAAAAGAAACAGCTGAATCAATAGGCGATCATTTCTTAGAATGTATAATTTCTCCAGGATATACCCAAGAGGCTTTAGAAATACTTTCTCAAAAGAAAAATAGACGAATGTTGACCATGCCTCAATTCCTACCAAGAGAAGACGAAGTAAGAATTCGTCAATTAGACGGTGGTTGGGTCGCACAAGTTCAAGGTCCTCCAAGTGTGGATTGGTCTTCTGTCAAATGTGTTACAAAAGTCGGAGGGGATGCTGATTTGATTGCTCTTGCCCGGTTTGGCTCAACGGTTCTTTCTGAGGTCAAATCTAATTCAATAGTATTAGTTGCAAATACCGAAACCGGCTTTGCAACCGTTGGAGTGGGGCCCGGCCAAACAAGTCGTGTTGAAGCCGTACGTATCGCCGCTAGGAGAGCGGGTGATAGAGCAATAGGTTCAATGATGGTATCTGATGCATTTTTCCCTTTCCGTGATGGTGTAGATGCTGCAAACGAAATAGGAGTTACTACTGTAGTCCAACCAGGCGGTTCTATACGAGATCAAGAAAGTATAGATGCAGCTAACGAACATGGAATATCTATGTTTTTCACCGGACAAAGATTGTTTTTACACTAGGATTGAATATATCTTTTGATAGAAAACAACATCATCTCCATGGTCTTCCGAGATTTATGGAAGAGTTACTCCTCATCTCATTTGGGGCCTTTATTGCGGCGGCTTTAACGGTGCCCGCGGGTTTCGGACTTTCCACAATCCTGACTCCTTTGGTATTACTCCTATTACCCGTTCATGAAGCCGTCGCAGTTGTAGCGATAGTTCATTGTGCTCATAATGCCGGAAAGTACCTGTCGTTGAGAGAATCGGTAGATTTTTCTGCATTTAGAAGATATGGTATTTGGTTGGTATTTGGCTCAATAATTGGAGCATTACTCCAAAATCAAGTTTCTGGTGACCCCTTACTATTACTAGTTGGTATATTTCTAATTATACTCCCCATTCTTTCAATTAGTGAAAAATGGACAGGATATACAATTCCCGAAGCAAATGATCAGATGGGAGGGTTCGGTTCAGGATTTATGGGTGGATTATCTGGTCATCAAGGTGCATTAAGAGCAATGTTTCTGACAAGAAGATTGCCCGATAAAATGGCTTATGCAGCAACTGCAAGTGTCCTTGCTCTCTGTGTTGACATTTCAAGAATACCTGTTTATTTGTTTTTCAGAACAGATGAAATAACCAGTCATCTTAATTTAACAATAGTTCTTGTTATTTCAGCACTTATTGGTGTTAGAGTGGGTAAAAAATGGCTCCAATCTTTACAATCCTCTCATATCCATTTCATGGTTATGTCAGGCATTATTGGTAGTGGGATTTTCTATATTCTAGAAGCTTTAAACTAATTTTCTTGCTCTCTTTTTTCTCGAAGAAACATAACAAGCGAGTCTAGATCCTCAAAAATTATTGTTACCACACTTATATGATTGCAATCCTGACAAATAAAACGTTTACCAGTTTCATACCCCATGTAAGGAACAATACGTGGACTAAAACAATTTGAGCATACTTCTATGTTCTTTAAATCATCAGAATTAGATTTCATCATTACCACTATTCGTTTTATAGAAATAAATTTACTTTCTAGTCGTAACCTTCATTCCAACATACCATATGCCAATAATACCAACCAAAATTATCGTTAAAGTTCCAAATCCAGGATCCGCTCCATTCCACGATGAAATATTATTCCATTCTCCATCGCCTTTAGTTGAAACATACCAAACAAAATAGGAAGACAAAGAAGTCATGACTGATATCATCAGTATGATACTATTTTTTGCATGTTTGGGGATAGTCTTACCAGTCGCATAGTAGTCAAATATAGCAGTACCGAAATAAGTATTATTCAATGTTTTTCTGAATAATTTTTCACTAGAAAGAGAAAACAAAAATGCAGCAGGAACTGCCCAAGAAACAGTAGGCCAGCCAGGGATCCAGATTCCAATTATTGCAAAAATAACAAATAAAGAACCCACCCCGATATACAATTTACTTTTCAACGGGCTACTGGATACACAGTATTTTTCAACCACCGCGTCGATGGTTTGCAACCTATTCATAAAACTCCGACGACTAATCAAAGATAAAGCAATATGTTTTCATAAAGGTAAATAATCCCCAACTGTCAAGCATTATCACCTCTTCCGACAACTATGAACGCCTCGTATGTAAGTCCCCGTCGAGGTTCGGTAGAGGATCCTTTACGAACAGCCGTGTTAATTTCGGGTAGCGGCTCTGGATTATTCGCTCTACTCAATCATCAATTATCCAAACCCTCATGTCACGTTACTAAGCTTATTATTTCAGATAATAAAAAATCAAAAGGCTTACATTACGGTTCTAAGTTTGATATACCTGCCTTTGTAATGGAACTACCAGAGGTTCAGGATAAAATCCACCGCCGTATATTACATGAAGAGGCAATACATAACCAGTTAATTCAATCAGATATTGAACTTGTTGTACTGAGTGGTTATATGAGAGTTTTAACGCCTACTTTTGTTAAGAAATGGAAAGGTCGATTGGTCAATATTCATCCTTCATTGTTACCCAAATACCCGGGCGCCCACGCTCATAGGGATGCTTTGGCGGATGGAGCTAAAATAACAGGCTGTACTGTGCATTTGGTTGACGAAGGAGTTGATACTGGCGAAATTCTCGCACAATCAGAAACTCCTATATTTGCTGACGATACCATTGAAATATTACAAGAGCGGGTTAAAAAATTAGAGCACTTGCTTTATCCAAAGGTTTTAGATCACTATTGTAGTAAATAATTTACTGGAAAACAGATAGATTAATTTCATCGATCGTCACTTCTTGAAATTCTCCCAAATTTATATTATATTCTGAAAGTACCATATTTCCGATTGCTAGGCGATGTATAGAAATCACGCGATTACCCAGAGAATCGAACATGCGACGAATTTGTCGTTTTTTCCCCTCGTCGATAGTTAATACTGCTATATTTTGGTCGTTTAAAGTAATAATTGCCGGCCTAGAAACATATTTCTTTTCGTAACCACTTTCTGATATAGTAATACTAACACCACTCTTTATTTGAGAGATTTCTTCTTCGGTTATTTCCCATTTTGTTTCAACTAGATACTTCTTAGCGACATGATTTTTTGGATTTGTTATTTTTTCCACTAGTTTCCCATCACTTGTAACTAATAAAAAACCAGTGGTGTCTTCATCAAGTCTGCCCACAGTTATTAGAGACTCATATACTGTTGAAGGAACCGTATGCCTAAATAATTCATATATTGATTTCTTTCCAAGTTCTTTTTCTTGAAGATTCAAACGCGAACAAATAAAACCAACTGGTTTATTCAGTAAGAAATATACATCACTAGTGGGTAAAGTCAAAATTTTCTCACGAAAGGTCACAACTTTCTTGTTTGGATTAAATTCGAATTTAATGTCCTTCATTATCGAACCATTTACTGCAATATCGCCAGACCATATGGCGTTTTTTACTTCCTTTTTTGACGTAAACGCTCCACATCTAGAAAGGAATTGATGTAATCTTATTTTCATATCTCATTCCATTTCAAATTCAACTAAATCTCCAATTGATTCGTACAGGCTTGGCCCGCTTCCAAGGTAATAGACGGATCCTAATCGACTCCGAGAATCTTCTGGTTGAGAATTATTGCCAGTTGCACAAGTATCTGTACAGCCATCTGCAAAAGCCACATAGACTCGCCCATCTCTATCTATATGCAAGTCATTAAAGTCCAATAAGTTTCGATTTGACCCACCTATATCTCGGCAATCTCCACTATTCAAACAAATACTTCCAATTTGCACAGGGTCCGGCGAAACTCTAACAGTATGGAAAATTGGATTTGCATCTAGAGCATTCAAACTGTAAGTAACATAAAGGTAATAGCTTACATTATTATTTGCATAGTGAGGATTTCCATCCCAACCCACTCCATCTATATTCGTACCATTTAATTCACTTGCATTTTCACTTCCTAGATAGGTTATGGCAATGCGCCCAGGGTCTCCTGCATCTATTTGAGGAAAAGTGGACGATATAATTTCAATAGGACTTATCCGAATACTGTTTTGTTCCCACGTATCTCCTGAGTCCGTACTTCTCGACATATAAACTCCAAAATCAGAACCAGCCCAAATGTGATAGGCATTGGATTCTGTATCCGTCGCAACCTCACTATTTTTGCGTGGATTTGGAGTGCCCACGTCTTCGCCCATTGTTCTAGTATCCCAGGAATAACCATTGTCTTTAGAAAAAATAACGGCAGGAGTTTCAACCCTCGGTGTCACATATACAGTTCCATCTGGCGCAGTTGTAATTGCCCCATGAAGTCCACCATCCTCTGTAGCCAGTCCGAATATTTGACCTCCTACTTCAAAGGTAGCCCCTCCGTCAAAACTAGTGAAACAGAATATCCCTGCAAGTTTATTGTAGCAGAAATATACTGCTTCATCATAAATCGGCGACAGAGCGCCAGGAATACCATACCCTTCACTAACCCAAGGTCCAGTAGCCAGTTTAATGTGATCATTCAAAGGAGTAGTACCTGAATCATGAGGATTCCCTAACCAATTTTGGCCGTCGTCATCTGACCAACCAATCCAGGTTGATTCCAAACCCATCATATGGATATTAAACACCCGATCAGTCACAGGGTCGACCCAACCGTATGGGTCACTAGTGAATGGCGCTTGTGTAATGTCACGAGAGTTTACCCATGTTTGCCCGTGGTCACATGATCTCATTGGTTTTTCCATCGCAATAAAGAATATACACCCGCTTGAGGTAATGCCAATACTTGGTTCAGGACCATCTTCCCCTACATTACTAAAAATGAAACTTAGAGGCAAGGGGTCAACATCAACTGCCATACCGTTCGACCCAGTTACAAATATTCCATTTGGAAGTGAAATTTCCTCGGGGATAGTAGACGACCCATCATCCAGGTGAAGACAGCCAGAAAATGTTACTGCGCACATCATTAGACCAACAAGTGCGGCCATTATTCGCGTATTCATGCTGCTGCCCTTTCATTGAGTTATGTTATTCTTTCCTTTGTGGTATATTCAATATGACCATGCAATCCGCCCCTTTATTGATATATGTTGAGTTGCCGCGTTGGATTTATGACACGAATATCTGTAATCTTGACCGCCCTAGTATTGTTAGCCACACCTTTGGCAGGATGTCTCGATGAAGCAGCTTTAGAAGACCTAATAGATGATGTAATTGGTTGTATGGATGAAAATGCTAAAAATTATGAGGACAATGCAACAACTGAATTAGTGGGTGAGTGTATTTATGCAGCATCTATGCAAACATTCCTTGATTCCATGAATCAACAAATGGGCATCGAAGAATTACTTGAACAGAGCCCTTCTGCTGGGTATTCTATGTCCATGACTATGCCAATGGACGGCGAAGATATGGGATTAGAGGAAACAATAATTATGAATGTACAAGAAACAGTCAAAGTCAACTTATCTTCGAACTCAGCTTATGTGTCAATGCACATTGGAATCCCATTGATGTTAACTTCTGTATCTACAATGATTCAGGTTGGAGAGGTAGTTAATGTCCATAATGAATTATCTGGCATGATGGTAACTCAAATGGGGGCTGAAACTGTCGATGATTCATACCAGACTAGAGATGCATCTCCGAACGTTATGGAGTGGGTATTGCCTATGCTTGCCGACTCTATGATTTCCGATGATGATATGATGGATGACGAGGGTGAAGATGATATGATGGATGACC
>TARA_B110001454_G_scaffold66274_2_pt1 | contig 14789 bp, 9 predicted proteins | sample TARA_B110001454 | Tara Oceans TARA_B110001454 (sample SAMEA4397004) | marine metagenome | biome: Polar Biome; feature: [MES] marine water layer (ENVO:01000295) within the mesopelagic zone...; material: water (ENVO:00002006), including particulate matter (ENVO:01000060) such as...... | reverse complement strand
TCGAACCCACCTACTACTGATTACGAATCAGTCGCTTGAACCAACTCAGCTAACCCGGCAATTAGTTATTAAATTTAATAATACATTTCAATCTTGAAATATAAAATATTTCCAATTATTATATTACTAAAGTGTGTCTTACTAATATCTATTTGAAAAATTATAAGCGTAGTAAATTCAGATATAGATCCACTAAAACAGATAAATAGAAAATTATTTGAACAAATTTATTTTCTAACTGGTTTAATTAGTATCTAAATGATTTAATTATTCTATAAATGACACCGGATAAAATTTGAACTCATTATCAAAATTCATTTTATTATCGTTCTTAATTCTAGCAAGTACATTTGCCAATCGATTAAAACTTAAAAAGGCAGATATTTTAGAAAGTAAAACTATTGGCAAAGAGTCAGTCAAATATCTTAAAGGGAATGTTGAGTTTCAAAAAGGTTTAGTTGAACTAAAATGCCAGTACGGTACGCATAGAGAAAAACAAGGTATCGCTTATTTGTTTGATAACGTAAGTGTGACAAAAGAGACGCTAACTCTTACATGTGATAGTATATCATTTTATTCTAAAGAAGATAGAATTGAAAGCACTGGCAATCCAAAAGTTCAAGATTTAGACTATAGTCTAAATTCTGACACTTTGATCTATTTTACAGAGGCAGACAGTGGGGTGGCATTAGGCCGGGTTGAACTATTTCAAAATAATCAAAAGATTAGGGCAAACCGAATAGAATACAAAAAACAACCAGGGTCAAGGGTCGTGTCCTATACCGCTATTGGCGATGTAATTATTGAAGATTCTGTTAGAATAGCCACCTGCGGTATGGCTACATATAATCATACTGATGAAAAAACAATTTTAGATATAAAGCCAAAAATAATTGACGAAGCGCGCACCCTGTTTGGGAAAAAAATTATTATGAGCTATAAAGAAAAAAAATTAAAAAAGATATTCATCCCGAATAATGCGCAAGCTTCTACAGTATCGGAAGGATATCAGGAAAGTAAAAATGATACAAGTAATTCTAGACAAAAATTAAGATTTAATGATGACATGACTAGCACAAGCCTAGAGGGATATTTTGATGATGGAAAACTAGATTCACTGAGACTACGGGGCATGGCTTCTACACTCTATCATATCTTTGAAGATTCATTGTACAAAGGGAAAAATGAAACTTCAGGTGATGTAATTACAATGAATTTCATAGATAAACAGCTAAATAATATCTTTGTCTCTGGTGGATCACAGGGTAAATATGTCCCTGATACAATATCAAATAATTTTGAATATCCTCTAATATATTCTGCTGAAAAAATTGATTATCATTTGAAAACAGAAGAAAGCGAACTTATTGGAAATGCAAAAGCACATCATGAAAACACAGATCTAGAGGCTGGTTATATAAAAGTTAATTGGCCAACAAAGATACTTAATGCCCATCCTCGAAACGCGGCAGATTCAACGTATAAAATAATCAAACCTACTATAATTGAAAAAGGTCGTGATCCAATGGTAGGAAATGAAATGATCTATAACCTGGAGACTAAAAGAGGAAAGATCATTTATGGGAAGACAAAATCTGATGATGGTTATTATAAAGGGAAAGAAATTCGGAATGAGAGTGATGAAATTATCTATATAAAAAATTCCATATTCACCACATGTGATTTGGACACACCACATTTTCATTTTGAATCAAGTAAAATGAAAATAATTCAAAATGATGTTGTGATTGCCAAACCGATTGTACTAAAAATTGCGGAAATTCCAGTCGCAGGTATCCCACTAGCAATTTTCCCACATCAAGGCGGAAGAAGACACTCAGGATGGATAATGCCCGCATATGGAGAAAGCAGGTCTAGGGGGCAATATATAGATGGATTAGGATACTATTGGGCACCAAATGATTATTGGGATTCAAAGTTCACGCTAAGTTTTGGGGATCAACAAGGCGCAGTTTTAAATATAAAAAACCAGTACAGAATGCGATACAAATTCAGTGGAAGTTTCTATATTAGAAATCAACAATTCTTATCTGGAAGTGAGGACATCATTTCTCTTAAAGAAAATAGAAACAGTAATTTTATGTTTCGATGGAACCATGCCCAGGTGTTAAAAAATAATCAGACCTTTAACGCTAATACTACTTACTCAAGTAATGGTAATTATAACAGAAAATACGGACTTGATATAGCACAGCGGATGGATCAAAAAGCAACCTCAAACGTTACATATACAAAGAGATGGTCTAAATCAAAGAACTCAATAAGCCTCAATCTATTTTCCAATCAGGACCTACTAATCGATAAAAAAACAGATAATACCAGTAACTATTTTATTACTCCAACTCAAGCGGGGTCGCAGTTAAATATTATAAACAGAACCCTTCCAAAAATTTCATTCAGGCATGGGCAAAGCAACCTGATACCCACAAAGAATGATCAAAAACAGTGGTATAATAATATTACCTGGAATTATGGATTTAATTTTACTAATAAAGATAGAAAATATTACGAATCAGTTTCCGTTGACTCTCTTAATAATTTTGATTGGAAGCGCGATACAAATGGAGACCTAATTGACACAGTCTTTACTGATAATGGATGGACACATACAGCCTCAATAAATGCTCCAACTAAATTATTTAAATATATAACAGTAAATCCAAGCGTTAATCTTAGATCCTCATGGGTAAATAGAACATTTGATAAGGTATGGGATGATTCAACCAATAACTTCCAGAATATTGAAAAGAACGGCTTTGCAACAAGAACTACAGGCTCTTTTTCAGTCAATGCTAACACAAAATTATATGGCGTTTTTGTTATGCCATTTGGACCTTTAAAAGTTATTAGACATGTTGCTTCTCCTTCTATTGGATTTTCATGGACCCCCGATTTTTCAAAACCTTTGTTCGGAAACCAATTAGGATATATTGAGACCTATACTAACCCGAATGGAAATGAGATTGTGCATGATCGATTTTCTGGGACAATGGCTGGAAGTACTCCAAATAGTGAACAAAAAAATATTAATTTTTCTTTGAATAATATATTCCAGGCAAAAACTATCAAGGATGAAGAGGAGAAAAAAATAGATCTTTTTAGCTGGAGAATGAGTAGTAGTTATAATTTTGCTGCTGATAAATATAAACTTGCAAATCTAAGATCATCAGTCAGATCTAAACTTTTTGGGAAACTTAATCTTGACCTTTCAATGACACATGACTTCTATGGATATAATGAAGAAACAGGTGCAAGGGTCACTAAATATAATCTAAATAAGGGTGGCATTGTTTCTCCACGATTAACAAACGCCAGGCTGTCTACTGGTTTTAGGTTAAATGGTAACCGCTGGCAGAAAAATGATAAAAAGGGGTCAAATGATATTGACTCTTCAAATACAAACAATGACCTTGCTGGCCCAGGGTTGCAAGACCCAATTCAAACAATTAAGAATACCCTCAAAGGTGGAAATTTATGGAGCACCAACTTAAGTATTAGCTATAGTTATAATGCTTATAATCCTTTAAACAAAAGTAAAACATTTTGGGTTAATACTTCATCAAATATTCAAGTATCGAAATATTGGAAGTTAGCTTATCGAGCGCGTTTTGATATGATAGAGAAAGATCTAGTAAGTCATAATATATCATTAAACCGAGATTTACATTGCTGGGAGCTATCCCTAAACTGGACACCGGGTGGAATAGGCCAAGGAGTATATGTAAGACTGAACGTAAAATCTCCTACATTAAAAGATTTAAAAATTGAAAAAAAAGGTGGCGTCTACTCTAAGTCGCCATTTTAAACTATTATTTGTTCTATCAACTATCTTTAGGAAATTATCATAATGATTAATCAAGAGTTTGAATATGATATGTCCAGTCTGCAGGGCTGATTATCTAGATAATATTAATGAGTGCGGAGACTGTGAAGTGTCTCTGGTAGACGCTTGTGCTCTTGACCTCCCAATTCCAGAAATGATATGGACCCCGTTACCAACTTTCATTGGGAGTACATATGCAGACATGATTACAGAAATATTTAACCAACAAAAAATTCCTCATTATGTTAAAAGCAATTGGAGCAGTTCTGCACTAGGCACAAGAGGCTCTGGTATGATTGATGATATCATTAGAGTTTTTGTCCCTAAAGAATTTGAGCAAAAAGCAACAAACATAGTTGATGGTATTGCCGGAGAAAAAAAGTGAGCCAGCACAGAACTATAAAAGGCACGTATGACATATTGCCAGAAAATTCGAAAAATTGGCAAAGACTGGAGAAAATTATTCATTACAATGCCTCTCTTTATGGATACAGAGAAATAAGAACACCGATAATCGAAAAGGCAAGTTTATTTAATCGAGGAATTGGACAAGACACAGATATTGTTTCAAAAGAAATGTATTCTTGGATTGATAGGGACAAAACAAATATTGCCTTAAGACCGGAAATGACCGCGTCCGTGGTTCGTTCTTTTATCCAACATAGTTTAGGTAGTCAATCTTCCCTACAGAGACTATACTACATGGGGCCTTCTTTTCGTAGAGAAAGGCCTCAAAAAGGACGTCAGAGACAGTTTCATCAATTTGGTGTGGAAGCAATAGGCAGTAAAAATCCAGAACAAGATGCTGAGGTTATAGAATTAGGCTGGGATATTCTATCAAAGGCCGGTATAAAAAATTTAGAGCTCAGATTATCAAGTATAGGTTCTGAAGATTGTAGAGATAAATATAAAAATGCCCTCATAGAATTTTTTAAACCCCACAATTCAAAACTATCAGAGGTCAGTCAACAACGATTAGTTAATAATCCTTTGCGCATTCTTGACACAAAAAATATAGATGAAATTAATCTCTTGAAATCGGCACCAATCATTGAAGAATTTTATACAATAGAAGATCGTAATCATTTTTCGCAAGTGAAAGAATACCTAAGATCTATTGATATCCCCTTCATCCTAGATCCATTACTAGTCAGAGGACTTGATTATTATACTCAAACTACCTTTGAAATTATATCAAATGATATTGGCGCCCAGGACGCACTGCTTGGTGGTGGGAGATATGATGGGCTTATAGAATCTTTAGGAGGAAAGAATACTCCGGCAGTTGGTTTTGCTGCGGGCATGGAGAGAATATTACTGGCAATAGCTAGTTTTGAAAAAAATCAAAAATCAAAAAAAATTATACATATGATTTGTATTGAAACAGATGCTTTAGGTTCTGTGAAGCAATTAGCAAAAGAACTAAGAAGCTTAGGCCTTAGCGTTGTTTTAGAAACAATGAGAAGAAGTATGAAAGCTCAAATGAGAGAGGCAAACAAATGTAATGCTGATTATGTTATTATTATTGGCGAAGAAGAGCATAGTCGAAAAACTGCTCAGGTGAAAAATTTAAATGATGGTAATCAAGAGACAATTAATCAGATTGGATTATTTAATTATTTCAAAAGTTTGACATTTTAATTTTTTCTATTACATTATATACGCGCGAGCAAAAATCAATTTTTTTAACTAACATAATTATAATAATAAAATGAATCAAAAATCTTTAATAGTTGTAGAGTCGCCATCTAAAGCGAGAACGATAGAAAAATATCTTGAAGAAAAATATGAGGTTATAGCATGTGTAGGACATGTTAAAGACTTGCCGCCAAGCAAACTCGGTATAGACATTGAAAATAATTTTGAAATGACACTAGATGTATTACCAAATCGTAAAGATTTTATTAAAGAGTTGAAAAACAAAAGTGCGTCCGCAGAACGTGTATTTATTGCTAGCGACCCCGATCGTGAGGGAGAAGCAATCGCAGCACACCTTGCAAGCGAAGTGCCAGAAAACAAGCTAGAACGAGTCGAATTTACAGAAATCACAAAAGCCGGTATTAAAGAAGGCATGGAAAATAGTCGCAACCTAGATAAAAATTTAATTAGCGCACAAAAAACCAGAAGAATTATTGATCGTCTTGTAGGCTATAAAGTTTCCCCGGTACTATGGGCAACATTGCAAAAAAATATGAACTTTGTCAGTACTACGCTATCTGCTGGAAGAGTTCAGTCTGCATGTGTAAAAATTGTAGTTGAGCGCGATAGAAAAAGACAAAAATTTTCGAGGACTGAATATTTTGATTTAAAAGTAGGATTAAAAAAGAATGGCTCTGAGACTGAATTTGAAGCTCTATTAAGTAAGGTTAATGGGAAGAGTATTGTTTCTAGCAACGATTTCGACTCTGACACTGGTATTTTAAAAAACAATAATTCTTTAATACTGAGTAAGCAAGAAGCTGAAAAACTAATCTCCGATCTCGAAAAAAGTAAATGGGTCATTAGCAGCATTAATGAAAAACCAAGAACGTCGAACCCAAAACCTCCATTTACAACTAGTACTCTACAGCAGGAGGCCGCACGCAAATTACGTTTCTCTGCTAAAAATACGATGAGAGTGGCTCAACAATTGTACGAAAATGGTTTTATCACATATATGAGAACAGATTCTACGCATCTTTCTGAAGAAGCGATCAAAGGGTCCAGAAACATTGTTTCTAACCTTTTCGGTGATGATTTTTTACCGAATGCTGCCAATAAATATGAAACCAAGGTCAAAAATGCCCAGGAAGCTCATGAAGCAATTCGACCTGCTCACAGAGAATTTTTAAGTGTTGAAGAAGTAAAATCAAAAATAGGTAAAGAAGCATCAAAGCTCTATGAACTAATTTGGCAAAGAACTATCGCAAGCCAAATGCTTCCAGCTAAATTGAAACAAACATCCATAATAATTTCAAACCAAGAGATGGAGTTTAAGGCGAGTGGTCAGATAATTATTTTCCCGGGTTATATGAAAATATATGTTGAAGGAAAAGACAATCCAGATGCGGAGCTCGCAAATAAAGAAAAAATTCTTCCTGAATTATCAGTTAATGAAGAGCTTCTATGTTCTAATCTTACAGCTCATGCTCATAAAACAAATCCTCCTTCACGGTTTACTGAAGCATCCTTGGTCAAAGAAATGGAAACCAATGGTATTGGAAGACCGTCAACTTTTGCCTCAGCCCTAGATACGATAGTTAGAAGAGGATATGTGCAAAAGACCAAGAGCAATCTATCACCAACCTATTTAGGGTTAGCTGTAACTCAATTATTAGAGAATCATTTTTCTACCCTTGTTGATAAAAAGTTTACAGCAAAAATGGAGAACGGATTGGATGCAATATCTAGAGGGGAATTAGAAGCCTTACCTTTCATGAAAGACTTCTATTTTGGTAGCAAAGATTTTTCAGGGCTTGAGACAATGCTTGATGAAAAAGTTGATATAGGTAAAGCATGTACAATACCTATTCCTAGTGAATTAGAAAGTGAAATAGACGCAAGAATTGGTAGATATGGTCCATACCTACGTAAGGATAGTGACTCACGATCAATACCAGAGAACATATTTATTGGAGACCTTACAGCAGATATTATTGATTCACTTTTTAAGGAACAACGTGAGGATGAACCCCTAGGTAAAGACCCGGAAACGGATGAAGATATATTACTAAAAAAGGGTCCATACGGTTACTATGTTCAACTCGGCGAGACAACGAAGCGAAAGGCAATTCCAAAAGGTACAGCGATTGATCAAGTTGGCCTAGACTTAGCAATAAGTTTGCTTTCACTTCCTAGAGTAATTGGAACACACCCAGATACCAACCTTCCTATTACAGCAGATTATGGAAGATATGGTCCCTATCTCAAAATGGATAAGTCAAACGCGCGCCTTATTGGAGATATAACTCCGTTAAATGTGACTGTTGAACAAGCACTTGAAATATTAAGTAAATCAAAAAAAGGCTCTAGTGAAATTAGAAATCTTGGGAAACACCCAGACACAGGCGAAGATCTAGTCTTGAAGGAGGGTAGATATGGGCCATACGTATCAGATGGTAAGGTAAATGCTGCTCTGAAATCAGAAAATAACTCTGATTCTATAAATCTAGAAGAAGCGACAACACTGATCAATGCAAAAAGAGCTGCTCCAAAGAAGCCTCGGAAAAAAAGAAAAAGAAAGAAATGAACAAGACTATAGAAAAGATTGTATCTCTTTGTAAACAAAGAGGATTTGTTTACCAAAGCTCAGAAATATATGGAGGATTTGGGGCAGTCTATGACTATGGTCCACTGGGCATAGAGCTTAAGAATAATATCGCAAAATATTGGTGGAGAGAGATGACTCAGATTCATGAAAATATTGTAGGATTAGATAGTGGTATCTTGATGCATCCAAAAATTTGGGAAGCCTCTGGGCATGTTAATGAGTTTCACGATTCTCTAGTTGACTGCAAACAATGTAAAGCCAGATATCGAGCTGATGAGTTATCAGATAATGTCGACGGTGAGGCTTGGGGTAAAATGAAGTGTCCAAAGTGTGGAACCACCGGAATGATGACTCCCCCCAGACAGTTCAATTTGATGTTTAAAACCCAAATAGGTCCTGTAGAGGAGTCAGGATCTGTTGCATACTTAAGACCAGAAACAGCACAGGGTATTTATGTAAACTATCAACTCGTCCAAGGGTCAACAAGAATGAAAATACCATTCGGAATAGCACAGATTGGAAAAGCATTTAGAAACGAGATTATAGCTAGGAATTTTATATTTAGAACACGTGAGTTTGAACAAATGGAGATGCAGTACTTTGTCAAGCCTGGAAATGATAATGAGGCGTTGATAGAGTGGAAAGATAAAAGGATGAAATTTTATACTGAAACGCTTGGTATTAATGAACAAAATGTCAGATTTCATGAACACGGCAAAGGTGAGCTAGCTCACTACGCAAAAGAAGCATGGGACATAGAATATAACTTCCCTTTTGGATGGTCGGAAATTGAGGGCATTCATAATCGAACAGATTTTGATCTAGCGAGACATGAGAAATTTTCCGGAAAAAATTTAAAATATTTTGACCAAGTAGCAAATGAACGATATCTACCATACATAATCGAAACATCGGCAGGACTTAATAGAATGATGCTAGCGGTTTTATCAAACGCATACTGGGAAGACACTGATAACAATCGCACGGTAATGAGATTGGATCCAAAAATTGCCCCAGTTAAAGCAGTTATATGCCCACTCGTAAAAAAGGATGGCCTTCCTGAAAGAGCAAGAGAAATTGTAAATAGTTTGAAACCCCACTTTAATGTTCTTTTTGATCAACAAGGATCCATTGGAAAACGGTATTACCGACAAGATGAAGCCGGCACACCATATGGAATCACGGTTGATCATCAGACCATTGAAGATAATACGGTTACTCTGCGTAACAGGGACACCCAAAAACAAGATCGTATTTCAATCGATGACATTTTAAAAACAATTCAGGCTAGCTTAGTTTAAACATAATTTTATTTCTATGAAAAAATATGTAGTGCTGGTGTTTGCCCTTATTAGCTTTTTATTTTCTGCTTCTCCAGACCCTATTTTTTCTGAAAATGGGATGGTCGTTTCTACAAGCACACATGCCTCAGAAGCCGGAATCAGTATTCTTAAAAAAGGAGGTAACGCCATCGATGCTGCTACTGCTGTTGGTTTTGTATTATCAGTTACCTCTCCAGCAAATGGGAATTTAGGTGGTGGTGGATTTATAATAGGTGCAACGTCTGATGGTAAAATATTCACTCAGGATCATAGAGAGAGAGCTCCAGGAAGAGCTCATAAAGATATGTTTTTAGATAACAATGGCTCCGTTATACCAGGTATGTCACTATCTTCAAGAGCCTCAAGCGGTGTGCCTGGCACAGTACATGGTCTACTAAGTGCATGGTCTGATCATGGTTCGGGAAATATTGGGCTACAACAACTACTATCATCAGCTATCAAGTTAGCAGAAAAGGGGTATTTATTATCTCATTATCAGGCTGAACAATTAAATGGTTACAAAAACGAATTCTCATTAAACCCTGCTGCTGCAAAAATTTTTATTAGGAAAGATAAAAGACCGTGGAAACAGGGGGACCGGATTATTCAGAAAGATCTTGCAAAGACATTAAAACGTATAGCAAAACAAGGAATAAAAGGATTTTATAAGGGAGCTACAGCTGATTTAATCATAAAGGAGATGCAAAAGAGTAATGGTTTAATTACAAAACATGACCTTGATAAATATACTTCTGTATATCGCGAGCCTGTTATGGGAACATTTAGAGATATTGAAATTATTTCAATGGGACCACCTAGTTCAGGTGGACTTTTGCTCATTCACATGCTAAATGCACTTGAAAATTTCGAAATTGATACACTTGGGTGGAACTCAGCTGACTATGTACACCTTTTAACAGAAATTAATAAACGTGCTTACGCTGATAGAGCACAACACCTTGGAGACCCAGATTATTGGGATAACCCTAGAGATATGTTTCTATCAAAGAATTATGCTAAAAAAAGAACATTAAATATTTCCATGGAAAAATATACTCCTAGCAAACAAGTATTTTCTGGTACTTTTATTGATAATGAGAGTACAGAAACCACACACTATTCTGTTGTAGACAAAGATGGCAACGCGGTCGCTATTACCACTACCTTAAACACAAACTTCGGGAATAAACATGTAGTAGATGGTGCTGGCTTTTTCTTAAACAATGAGATGGATGATTTTTCCATTAAACCAGGAACAGCTAATAATTGGGGGCTAGTTGGTGACCAGGCAAACGAGATTGAACCAAATAAACGACCACTCAGCTCTATGACCCCAACGATCTTAGTGTATGATGGGACTCCTATCATGACCATTGGATCTCCCGGTGGGTCAAAAATTATTACAACCGTATTACAATGTATCCTGAACGTTTTTATCCATGATATGGATATTAAAGAAGCAGTTTGCTCGCCCAGGTTTCATCACCAATGGCTCCCTGAAAATCTAATTTATATCGAGCCAAATGGCATGGCAAAAGATATCATCAGAGAGCTAGAATCACGCGGGCATATAATTGAATTATATGATGGGGGCTCTTTCATGGGAGTAGCCAATGGCATAATTATATCTGATGATGGATTTTACGGCGGAAGTGATTGCAGAGAGGAGACTTCTGCAATTGGTTACTGATTATTAATCTCTCCCCACTCCCTTATTCTCTGACTTACCCAATCTTTTTTTGGTGAATCCACGTTAACAATTTCTGATTTATTGGCTCTTATCCAATACCAAGAACCCACTGGTATATTATTTTTGTAAAAGCCATTTAGGGCAATGACTCCATCTTTATACTTCCAAACCCACGGTCCGTTTTTATTACCCATTTTATATTTACCATTAACCGATTGTTGACCATCATTAAAATATTCTACAAAAGCACCATGAAAAAGGCCTTTTGAATAATTATGCTCATATAAAATTAATCCTGAATCATTATAGTCAATATGTAGTCCCTCTTCGACGCCATCTTTCCATCTAAATTCATAATCAGGTATCCCGTTTATACTCCAGAGTTTATCAATTCCACTTTTTATGTCATTACGGTAAAGTATTTCAGATTTCTTTTCCCCATTCTTGTATCTTTCAATGCCCTTTCCGTTTAACTTCCCATTTAAATAAGAAAATGAGGAAGAAAGATTTCCATCACTAAACCATTCACTCCACCTACCTTCTTTTACACCATTAACATATTTACCTCTCCGTTTTAATTGTCCCTTCACAAACCACCACTGCCAAAGACTATCTTCAACAGAATGATTGAAGTACCCGGACCTATGTCTTTTACCATTAGGATGCCACCAAACCCACTTACTTTCCTTTAAACCCCTAACATAATGACCCTCTAGCTCCTTAACACCATTGTTATAATAATTAAAGACCTTACCAGTATATGGTACTGATTCTTCTTTTAGATATTTGATTAATGTACCTTGAGTGCTAACGGCATCCACAAGGTCAGTGACTATTACCTGACCAAACGCCAGGATTGGGAAAATTCCAATAATACTAAAAATCATGTTTAGGTTAAAAGATTTTCAATGAGATTAATATATACAGATGATCCAACAAGTAATGCACGTTCATCTATGTTGAAATGTGAACAATGATGGGGCGTGGCGAGGATGTTTTTTTTATCAGGAGCTGAGCCGATAAAGAAAAAACAACCAGGTACTTTTTTTAGATAGTATGAGAAATCTTCGCCTCCCATTGACAGATATGGAAATCCAGCACCATTGTCTACAACCTGAGTGGCTGCCTTTAAAATATTTTTTGAAGGGCGTTGATGATTTATCGTTGGAGGATATCCTTCTTTGTAATTTAAAATTATTTCGGCATCAAAAGTCTTTGAGACACCAGAAATAATTTCTTCCATTCTATTTTTAATCATACTACGATTCTCTTCAGTATAAGCACGTGTTGTCCCAGAAAGCGTTACCTCATCAGCAATAATATTGAAATTTTGGCCTCCATGTATTTTGCCAATTGTAACTACTGTGTTATCTAACGGATTAGTATTTCTACTAACAATAGTTTGAAACACTGATACCAGTTGACTGGCAACGACGACTGCATCAACTGTGCCTTGTGGCGCAGCACCATGTCCTCCCCTTCCCTTCACAATTATATCAAACATATCTGCTGCTGCCATTATAGGCCCATCCTTAACACCGACCTCACCCAATGGTTGATAGTTCCAAAGATGTAATCCATAAATTTCATCTACTCCATCAAGGCAACCATCGTTTATCATATATCTTGCACCGCCATCTCCCTCTTCTGCCGGCTGAAAAATAAATCTTATTTTCCCTTTTTGTATTTTTTTATTTCTGGAAAGAACTTTGGCAGTCCCCAATAGTATTGCCATGTGTCCATCATGGCCACACGCATGCATTATTCCATCATTCTTTGATCTATATTTTAGGTCAGTTGTTTCTTGAATGGGTAATGCATCCATATCTGCTCTTAGGGCAATAGTCGGACCAGCGCCAAAGTCTATTTCACCAACAACACCAGTTTTTCCGACCTTAGTTTTATGAGTAATACCAAAACTATCTAAATATTTTGAGATAGTTTCTGCAGTCCGATATTCCTGAAAGCTAAGTTCTGGGTATTTGTGAAAATCACGTCTGTATTCATAAATATCAGCGCTTATTTTTTGAATTTCTTCTCTAATATTTAATTTCATTTGCTAGCCTATAACTTTTTTGATAATTCTAAAAGAAGGTGGGAAAATTTATTTCCTATTTTTTTTGCATTTACTAAAACATCTTCGTGAGTCAGAGTAGAAGCATTTAAACCAGCAGCGAAATTTGTTAAGGCAGAAACAACAAGGATATTCATATTAATTTTTTTTGCATATTCGATTTCAGGAACGGTACTCATTCCAACAGCATCTCCACCTAATTTTTTCAAGAATTGTATCTCTGATGGCGTCTCATACGCTGGCCCCAGAGTCCAGCAGTATTTTCCTTGAGCTAAATTTATATTATACTTATCTGCTGTTTTTTTTGCTACAGAAATCATTTTTAAGTTATAATACTTCTGACCTTTTTTTAGTCTTGGTTTTTTATAACCTGACCTAAATGTACAATCATAGTGGCCATCAATTATCATTAGTGTCCCGGGTATATTTTTTAATTTTATACTTCCAGAACTATTGGTTATAATAATATTCTTTACACCTAGCTCATTAAAAATTTTGACCGGAAGAGTAATAGTATTTAGATCGAAACCTTCATATAGATGGAATCTCCCCCTAGCAAGTACTAGCTGATTATTATCATAAATTCCAGAAACGAAATCACTGTTGTGGCCAATGACAGAAGAAACAGGAAAAGATTCAATATTACTATATGGTACAGAAATTTTATCATGCAAAGCATCTGCTAAAGTACCCAGGCCAGAACCAAGAATAATACCGGTGTCACCACTAAAGTTTAATTTTTCTTGCAAATCTTTTCTTAATACCATATCAAGCACTCAATAATTTTTCGTTGACTACTAGTTGTCCACAGCCGGCATCAATATCAGTACCTTTACTCCAGCGTATAGTTACAGGGAAAGGTGCATTTTTTAATTTTGACATAAATAATTTTATTTGCTTCTCATCTGGTCTTTGGAAGTTTCCATCTGTCATATTATACGGTATAATGTTTAGCTTAGACTTGCTAATGCCACTTAGGATTTTTATCAATCTTTTTGCATCAGCTATATCGTCATTATTCCCTTTTATTAAAACATATTCAAACGTGAGCCATGTATTTGACAAGGTCGTATACTCAATTGAAGCACTTAATAAATCTTTGAGTGAATTATTTTTTGTTACTGGCATGATTAACTTCCTTTGAGTATTGGTCGTCCCATTTAAACTTATAGCAAGTTTAAATTTTTGTTTTTCCTTGGAATATTGTTTGATGCTCTTAACTATACCAGCAGTAGAAATAGTGATCCGCTTATAACCCAGATTAATACCATCTGGCTCATGTAATAAATTTGCTGCTTTAATCACGTTCGCATAATTTAAAAACGGCTCCCCCATACCCATGAAAACAACATTTGTGATTGAGTCATCTATGCTAGAGCTAGCCAGTAAATATTGATCAATAATTTCACCAGAATCCAAATTTTCTATAAAACCCATTTTTGCCGTAGCACAAAATTTGCAATCCAATGCACAACCTACTTGAGTTGATAAACATAATGTCACTCTTTTTCCTTCATACATTAGTACAGACTCAATCAATGACCCACTTTGAGTTTTAAATAAGAATTTGTTAGTTAGTCGTGAACTAGATTTGGTAGACCTCACAACGC
>TARA_B110001454_G_scaffold47373_2_pt1 | contig 14864 bp, 17 predicted proteins | sample TARA_B110001454 | Tara Oceans TARA_B110001454 (sample SAMEA4397004) | marine metagenome | biome: Polar Biome; feature: [MES] marine water layer (ENVO:01000295) within the mesopelagic zone...; material: water (ENVO:00002006), including particulate matter (ENVO:01000060) such as...... | reverse complement strand
TTCTATAAAAAATCTAAGTCGAGAAGAGAACAAGATTTAAAGTTAATTAGTTAGTTATAAATTAAGAGATTTATGTTGTTTTTTAAATGGATTTTATTGTTATTTGTCTTTGTTCTCCCAGCAGAGGCTGCCAAGTTACATACCTACCCTGAGCCAAGAGTAACTTGGGATACAAATAGTGGGAAAATTATTCATAGGTCTGTTTGTGATAATTATACCAAAGGCTCACTTCAATATCGTGCGTGTCGAAGAAAAGCAATGTCAGTTTTTAAGGAAAAATGCCAAAGTTATAAAATGCAATACGATAGGAATAAAGATTCGAAGCGTAAAAGATTAAAACCGTTGAAAGATAAGTTCTGTTACGCAGCAAGAAATTTTCGTATTTGATGCTTGAAGGAAATTCATTCTAGTATTCTTATTCATTGTCGTATTACATTTAGAAAAATGCTTGTGATAAGTTAGCTATATCTTTTCTTTATTGTATGCTGAGGTGTTTAACTTAGACCAGTAGCGACGAATAGGTCCCTGAGCAGTACCAATTGGTCAAAGCTTGTATAACGAAATTCACGCTATATCTAATAATAAGACTGATAGAAGATTCTTTAGTCATTGTCGTACTGTATTTAGAAAGGCTGCTGATCGCTCGGGAATTGAATTCCCAAAAGGGCAAAAGACCTCTGATTTTAATTAAAGAGTTAAGACATACTTTTGTTAGTCACTTCATGATGAATGGCGGAGATATTTTAACGCTGCAAAAGGTACTAGGGCATAGCGATTTAAAGATGACTCTTAGGTACAGTCATTTATCACCGGACTACTTAACGAAGGTGCTTGAACTAAACCCTCTCATAAACTGCAAAATACCTGAAAGGGCTAAGGTTGTAGGGTTGTTTGATGGGTTATCTATGTAATTTAATAGATAATAGAGTGTCATCTTTTATAATGTTATCTCGGACATTTCTGTATGTGTAATGATTGTCTTTTTTCATTATATTTTCAGCTGAAATTACAGAGAGTTCTAGCCTGATACGTGATGACATTTCGATTAGTGAAAGATCTTTTGGGTGTTCTTTTTCACTGTATTCAATGAATGATTTCCATATATTCTCAATACTTTTTAAGTATTGTTTCTGAGTGATATCCGTGGATCTTCCAGTAATTGCATGTTCAAGTTGTGTCACGCTTTGATTGAATATTTCAATGAATAATGAGCATAGAAAATAAGTTTTTCCACTTAAAAATATACGGCAGGACTCGATTTCTTGTATTAGTTCCTTCGTATACTTTAATGGATCATTTTGTGTTTTTCGATGAGAATCAGAGTGAGCTGCTTTTAAAACATTAATGATATTGTCATTTAGTCCGCTGTTTAATTTCAGTGCAGTTTCAATGACTAGAAAGTCGTTTAATGCTTCGAACTTTGTTATGGCAGACCATGTTTTCTTAATGGCTGAAAGTTTTTCTTGTTCGTAAAGAAATGACACATTAAATGAATTATCGGATAAAGATTTATTTATATTTACGAGATCAGATTTGGCAGCGTCTAATTCTTTTTCAAGGTGTATTTTTTCTTTGTTTAAGCGGTCTTCTAAGTGAACTATTGTTTCTTTAAATTCGGACTTTTTAGCTATTTCTGCGATATTTAGATCGGATTTTTTGAGTAGGGATTCTAAATTGAGCTGATGCTTTAGTCGTGTAAGTAGCCAGTTTCTTAATAGATAGAATGCTAATCCAGTTAATGAAGGCCCAGTGAGTGCTGTAAGTGCAATCGTAATCCAAGGTTCCATGATATATCCTTTTTATCAATAATCCTTCAAACATAAAAAAACCCGCAAAGTTAGTTCTCACTAACCGTGCAGGCTCTTTAGAATATGGTAGCTATGGGCAGACTTGAACTGCCGACCCCAGCATTATGAATGCTGTGCTCTAACCAACTGAGCTACATAGCTATACTTAGTGGCATTCGCCTCTTAAGTGGCGCGTATTATGTCACCATTTTATTTTTCGTCAAGAGTTTTTCTAAAAAACTTCCATTATTTATCAATTATTTTTGTTCTTTATCAAAGGCTTAGCCAAGGTGCTTACTAAGGCGCTAATCAAAGGACTTATCAAAGATTAGACATTCCTGTCATTAGGCTTGAGGGTCTTTATGTTATTTCTTTATTCAGTGAGGAGCAGGCATAAAAAAAGCGCTCTGTGGGCCTATTGTTAGGTTCACGGAGCGCTTTTTCTTAGAAAGGGTATGTTATTAAGGTTCTATCGAAATAGAGGGCTTAAATAATACCTTTCTCTTGCAAGGTAGCAATCATGCTATCTAGGCTGTCTTCGTCAGCGGCTAAGCTGATGTTCGCATCATCTGCACCACCGGCGACAAGAGCGATCAAACCGGCATTTTTCAATACTTCAGCTTGTTCGTTGCTTGCGATAGCGGCCACTTTGCCCATTTCGAATAAACGACGGTCAAGTGCTTGTGCCGTTACGTCTGGGTTGCTGCCATTGATTGCGATAATCGCTGGTTGCTGTCCAAAACGCTTGGCTTTATCTTCAGCGGTTACAATCGTTGTATCGCCGTCGCTATCTTGTGCTTCGCCAACAACCATTCCTGCACCAACGGTAACGTTGGTTAGGCGGTCAACGATGATGAAGGCACCCGTTGCACGGTTGTGCTGGTATGAGTCAAACGACATCGGCTTAGTCAGTGTTACTTCACACAGGGCGATTTCGTTTAGGTTAACCTGTTCTGCATCGTGCTGTGCCATCGTATTAACGTCAACACGGTGGTGAATTTTGCTCACTGCGCCTTGAGTCAAAGCCGATGAGAATTTCACGTCGTATTGCTTACCAGGGACTAAAGCATCATCGGCCATCCATACGATGTCAGCGTTTACTTTGCTAGCAACAGTAGGAAGGTCGTCGATGTGAACCAACATATCGCCACGAGAAACGTCAATTTCGTCTTTCAGGGTGATGGTAACGGCTTGGCCGTTAAAGGCTTCGTCTAGGTCGCCATCAAAGGTAACGATTCGATCAACCGTGCTGGTTTTACGCGATGGCAATGCCATAACGGTGTCGCCAGGGTGAACCTTACCAGAAGCAACAGTACCGCAGAATCCACGAAAATCGAGGTTAGGGCGGTTAACGTATTGAACAGGGAAGCGGAAGTTCTCAAGATTTTTATCTTCAGATACTTCTACCGTGTTCAAAATTTCCATCAAGGTCTTGCCGGTATACCAAGGTGAGCGCTCAGAGCGGTTCACGATGTTATCGCCGTCTAGGGCAGACAGTGGAACACATTGAATATCAGGAATATTTAGGTTCTTAGAGAATTCTAAATAATCTTCTTTGATTTCGTTGTAGCGTTCTTCGCTAAAGTCCATCAAATCCATTTTGTTGATCGCAACAACAACGTGCTTAATACCTTGCAATGAAGCAATGTAAGAATGACGTTTCGTTTGCGTTTGTACGCCATAACGCGCATCGATCAAGATAATCGCTAGGTCACAGGTAGAAGCACCTGTTGCCATGTTACGAGTATATTGTTCGTGTCCAGGTGTATCAGCGATAATGAACTTACGCTTCTCGGTAGAGAAGTAACGGTAAGCAACATCGATAGTGATGCCTTGCTCACGTTCAGCGGCTAGACCATCTACCAATAGCGCAAGGTCGATTTTGTCGCCTTGAGTACCAGATTTAACAGAATCATTTTCAATTGATGCAAGCTGATCTTCAAAGATCATTTTGGAATCATAAAGAAGACGGCCGATTAAAGTCGATTTACCGTCATCTACGTTGCCGCAGGTTAAAAAGCGCAACATTTGTTTGTTTTCGTGCTGCTTCAGATAGCCAAGGATATCGTCTGCAATCAAGTTAGACTGGTGTGACATTAGAAGTAACCCTCTTGCTTTTTCTTTTCCATAGACGCGGAAGAGTCGTGGTCAATTGCACGGCCCTGACGTTCAGACGTAGTGGTTAGCAGCATTTCCTGAATAATTTCAGGTAATGTATTTGCTTCAGATTCCACAGCGCCGGTTAATGGATAACAGCCAAGAGTACGGAAGCGAACCATCTTCATTTCTGGAGTTTCGCCTTCTTTCATCGGCATACGCTCATCATCTACCATCAGTAGCATGCCATCACGTTCAACAACTGGGCGTTCTGCTGCTAGGTACAATCCTGGAATGTCGATGCCTTCCAAGTAGATGTACTGCCAGATGTCGAGCTCGGTCCAGTTAGACAGTGGGAAAACACGGATGCTTTCGCCTTTGTTCACTTTACCGTTGTAGATGTTCCACAATTCAGGACGCTGATTTTTAGGGTCCCAGCGGTGGTTTTCGTCACGGAAAGAATAAACACGTTCTTTCGCACGTGATTTTTCTTCATCACGACGAGCGCCACCAAAGGCAGCGTCAAAGCCGTATTTGTCGAGCGCTTGCTTAAGTGCTTGAGTCTTCATGATGTCGGTATGCTTTGAAGAACCGTGTGTAAAAGGTCCTACGCCTGCAGCCTTACCTTCAGGGTTGGTATGAACGATTAAGTCCATACCCACTTTCTTCGCCATCATGTCACGGAACTCGATCATTTCCTTGAATTTCCACAAGGTATCGACGTGCATTAATGGGAACGGAGGCTTGCCAGGAAAAAACGCTTTTTGCGCTAAATGCAGCATTACCGCAGAATCTTTACCAACGGAGTACATCATTACCGGATTATCGAATTCGGCAGCTACTTCGCGGATGATATGGAGGCTTTCGGCTTCCAATTGTTTTAGGTGAGTCAGGTTATACTCAGTCATAATCGCTTTCGGAGTTGGTGAACAAAAAAGTGATAATAGGTCGCCGCTAAAAACGAAACGTTAAGTGGCATTCCCAAGATAACGACACTATACCAAGAGCTGAGGTATATAAGAAGATGATTCTAATAACGTTTAGATATAAGACTATGTAGAAAGTTTGACCAATACTCTCTAACATTAAGTTCAAAAATGAAGCTCTGATCAATCATTGTAAATGTGATATTTAAAAAGTAGGTAATACAGATGCCAGCAAAGACCTGGGCGGAGAACGCGCTGCAAATAGCAGGGCCTTCTGGGCAGTTAGAAGTAAGACTCGGTGAGCATAAAAGGGAGGCAATACCGTCATTGGAAAAGAGTGGGCTGATAATGTGTCATCCACACCCGCTATTTTCCGGCACGATGGATAATAAAGTAGTGACGACCTTAGTCCGCGGCGCTTCTCAGCAAGGTCTCGATACCCTTCGCTTTAATTTTCGAGGTGTTGGCCATAGTGAAGGTGTACACGATGATGGCAAAGGCGAGCAAGATGATTTAGGCATAATGGTGGATTATGCGATTAAAGAGCTGGGTTGGCAGAAAATCTATTTAGCCGGTTTTTCTTTTGGTGCTGGTATTGCCTGTTTATATGCGGGCAATAATCCAGAAAAAATCGCAGGGCTATTTTTAGTCGCACCTGCTGTTCATCATTTTGAAGCCCCCTCGACCTTACCTTTTGAATTCGAAAGTCATGTCTATATGGGCGATGCCGATGAAGTGGTGCCGTTTGATGAGGTCGAGCATTGGGTGGATTTATTAACCCCGCAGCCACATTGGCATATATTCGAAGACGCGGGCCACTTTTTTCATGGCCGCTTGATTGATTTGAAAAATACGTTTCTTGAAGACTTATCTGTTTTATTGGAGGCTAGCTAAATAAGTTGACGAAGTGTTTTTTAATATTCATTGAGTGAATACTAAGAATACTGTTAAATTTTCTCGATTTAAGTTAAATTGCGGCCCAATTATTTAGCTATGCTTCTATGGTTACAGAGCTGTTACACAGCGGTTTTAGGTATAGAACGTTAGCACTTTAGGTCATTACGAGGAAATCCCATTGTCTACGCCCTTAGAACTCTATCAAGAAGATTTAAAACGTGACGATTTTTCTTATGACGCCGATCAAGAAAAAGCCGTAAAGCACCTTCAGCGTTTGTACGATGAGCTTGTTGCTGATTATGAGAAATCAAAGAAGAAGCGTGTTTTTGGTAAGTTGTTCGCTAAAAAGCAAAAAGCTCCGATTCAAGGTTTGTACTTTTGGGGTGGTGTAGGCCGAGGCAAAACGTATCTTGTTGATACTTTTTATGATGCGTTGCCGTTTGAACGCAAAATGCGTACGCACTTTCACCGTTTCATGCAGCGTGTTCATAATGATTTAACGGCCTTGGAAGGGGTTAAAAATCCATTAACGGCGATTGCTGAACAAATCTCGCAAGAAGCGGTTGTTATTTGCTTCGATGAATTTTTTGTATCCGATATTGGCGATGCGATGATTTTGGGCGGTTTAATGGAAGAGTTGTTTGCTCGTGGTGTGACGCTTGTTTCCACGTCAAACATTGTGCCTGATGGTTTGTATAAAGATGGCCTTCAGCGTGATCGTTTTATGCCAGCAATTAAATTGCTGAATAATTTTACCGATGTGGTGAACGTTGATAGCGGCGTTGATTATCGTCTACGCACATTAGAGCAAGCTGAACTGTATCACTTTCCATTAGACGGAAGTGCAGAATCGAGCCTACAAAAAAGCTTTGATCGTTTAATTCCAGATGCGAAACACGTTGAACTCAATACTGAAATTGAAATTCTAGGCCGTACTATTCCAGCGAAAGCTATTTGCGATGATGTTGCGTGGTTTGAATTTGAAGGTTTGTGTGATGGCCCTCGCTCACAAAATGACTACATTGAAATGGGCAAGCTATACCATGCAATTATCATTTCTAACGTACCGGTAATGGGCGTAAAGAATGATGATTTGGCACGTCGTTATATTAACTTGATTGATGAGTTTTATGACCGTGGTGTAAAAGTGATTATGTCGGCTGATGCGCCTATTCATGAGATTTATTCTGGTGGCAGTTTGGAATTTGCTTTTCAGCGTACGACGTCTCGTATGCTAGAAATGCAGTCGCACGAATACCTTGCCCGTGAACATAAGGTTGATTAGTTCAGTAGTATAAATATTGATTAACTGTTTTTATTTATCATTATGCACTTAGAAAGTTGCTTTGATTTAATATGAAACAGTTAGTTATTATTTTAAAATATCAGGCTATGTTCAGGTTTTAGATGGAGTCTACATATTTAGTGCTTGAGGGTGGTTTTCATTATTCTGAGTATCTATATAATCCTGCTCGATTAAGTCGTGAGTCTAAGGGTAAAGCAGTATGAAGTATCATCGTGATCATATTCCATTCAAGCAACAGATGCGTATGGTTATGATTTTTGTCGGTATTATAACCGCAATAGAAGTAGTGAATTTCTTCACTTTTCGTAGTCTTGTTCAGTTTGGTATATCCCCTCGTAGTTTTTTAAGTTTACCTTTTATACTTACATCCCCTTTTATTCATGGTGATATCTGGCACTTTCTTTCCAATATTGTGCCTTTAGGCGTCTTTTCATTTTTGATGCTGCAGTATGGTAAGAGCCGTTTTTACATAGTAACGATTACCTGTATTTTATTAACGGGTATGAGTGTTTGGTTATTTGCTCGTAATGTTACGCATGTTGGAGCCAGTGGTTTAATTTATAGCTATTTTGGTTATTTATTATTTGCTGGCGTTATCAGTCGTGAACTTAAATTAATTCTCATTTCGATCTTAGTGGGTTTTCTTTATGGCGGGATGGTTTTTGGCGTATTACCGATGAATCCGTATGTGTCGTGGGAGAGTCATTTATTTGGATTGTTATCAGGTATTGCCTGTGCGTTTTGGTGGGGCAAGGTTAAACAGCAAACAATGATAATGACTGTGTAAATCCTAAAGAAATCTCACGAACTTTACGTTAAGGCTTTTTTCTAAAAAAGCCGCTTATTCCTACCTTCTTTCTTTATCTTATATTTTTAAGTACTGCTCTTAATATTTCCTTAAGTTTACCGTGTTAATTTTATGACTCATGAACGCTAGCGAGCTTATTAGCTCAGAATTATAGCGAATTAAAAGGCAGTCATAATGAAATCATTCCTACAGCGAATCACCTTTACTATCTTGACTTCTGTGTGCTCGGCGTCGATCTACGCGGCTGAGGTTGTCGATCTCTCACAATATCAAGGAGAGAAAGCCATCTATATCGATTTCTGGGCGTCATGGTGCGGCCCTTGTCGTCAGTCGTTCCCTTGGCTCAATAAAATGCATGCTCAATATTCTGAGAAGGGTTTGAAAATTATCGCGGTGAATGTTGATGCTGATCGTGAAGATGCTGATCAATTTTTGCTTGAACACCCCGCCAATTTTGACGTGGTGTATGACCCAGAAGGGACATTGGCTGAACAATTCAATATTCAGGGAATGCCCAGTGCTGTTTTGATTTCTCGTAGTGGAGAGGTGCTTAGCCAACACATTGGTTTTAACCAGAATCGTGCCAAGCATTATGAAGAAGCTATTCAGCAGTTGCTAGTAAAGGAAAAAGATGATGAATAAAAAGCTAGGGGTACTGTTGTTATTGGTAATACCTTTAACAGCTTGTAGCGGTCTTGGGGTTAAGCCTTGGCAGCGTGATATTTTATCGAAGCCTGAAATGACATTTGGTGATAGCCCAATGGATGCGGCCTTTGATGATCATATTTATTTTAGCAAAGAAGCGTCAAGCGGCGGACGCAGTTTTTCTGGTGGAGGTTGCGGATGCAATTAGATAAAAAAACAACAGTATACGACCTTATTGCACTTGCAAGCTGTTCTTTGCTGGGTGTTTCAACACCGGTATTAGCCGCTGATACGAGTATTGATGATTGGAAAGTTGATACCGCGATACTTTATTACAACGAGACTGATCGGGTGAGTGCTGTAGAGTCTGCGGTGAGCATCAGTAAAAATCTTGGTGGCGATAAAATCCTATCTGGAAAAATAACCATGGATTCGCTCAGTGGTTCATCTCATAACGGCGCCGCGATCAGTGATTATGAGCAAACCTTTACTAGCCCGTCTGGTGAGGAAACTTATACTATTGCTCCGGGTGATGTTCCTCTTGATCCTAACTTTGAAGACGACCGAAATTCGTTCAGCTTGCAGATGTCTCAACCGTTAACTCGAGTGATGAATCTTGAATACGGTGCTGCCTACTCTAGCGAGTATGATTATAAATCGTTGAGTGTGAATGCCAGTTTAATGCGTGATTTCAATCAGAGAAATACTACGTTATCCGCAGGCTTTTCTTATGCACAAGATGAAATCAATCCACGTGATGGATTGCCTGTTTTGTATTCATTGATGTCAGATAATACTAAATCTGGATCAGATACTAAGAATACGATTGATCTATTAATGGGGGTTACTCAGGTCATTAATAGAAATACCATTATGCAGTTTAATTACGGCTTTGGTAATTCGACGGGATATCATAATGATCCTTATAAAATAGTTTCTATCGTTTCAGATGCAACCAATGCACCGTTAGATTATTTATTTGAAAATAGACCAGACTCTCGTACCAAGCACAGTCTGTATTGGCAGACCAAGCATCACTTTGATCAAGATATGGTGGATTTTTCATTGCGCTTGATGGCGGATGACTGGGGGGTAAATTCACAGACGCTTGATATGCACTACCGCTGGAATATTTCGGACAACAATTACCTAGAACCGCATGTGAGGTATTATACTCAAAGCGCGGCTGATTTTTATGAAGAGAAAATCAGCAATGCAGGTTTAACGGCCGAGCAAGTTGCGACGCAATATCAAAATGAAGGCCGTGATGTTACTGCAGATTACCGTTTAGGCAATATGGATGCGACGACCATAGGCGTTAAATGGGGGGCTAGGTTATTTGGAACTCATCAGCTAACGTCTCGGATTGAGCTCTACCAGCAAAGTGGTGATAGCAAAGTATCGGATGTCGATGCTATTATTTTCCAAGTAGGTTATGGCTTGAAATTTTAAAATGACAAAAAAAGGATAACACATGGCAACTGTTAGTAATTTAAACGGCAATATTGCCGACAGCGGCTTTCATGTTATTCCTTTTGCTTCTGGTTGGAAGTGTTATTTTCGGGCAATGGCCAGCCCATGTGAAATATTAATAGGTGCTTGTCCTGAGTCTGAAGCACAGCGCCTATCATTATTAGCATGGACAGAGGTGAAGCGAATAGAGCAAAAGTTCAGTCGCTATCGAGACGATAATATTATTTTTGAAATAAATACCAGCCAAGGAAAAGTGATTGAAATTGATGAAGAAACTCATCGTTTATTAACTTTTTCAGATCAATGCTTTCAAGCAAGTGAAGGCTTGTTTGATATTACGTCTGGCGTTTTACGCAAAGTATGGGCCTTTCATTCTAATGCCGTTATACCTTCTCAGGCAGAGATTGAAGAGTTGTTGCCTTTAGTTGGCTGGCAAAACGTCAAATGGGATGCTAATTCAATACAATTAAAACCCATGATGGAATTGGACTTTGGTGGTATTGGTAAAGAATATGCTGCTGACAGAGCTTTGCTATTGCTAACAGAATCACATCGCCAGCCCTATTTGGTTAATCTAGGGGGGGATATCGCTACCAACGGTGCGCTCTTCCCTGAACATGAGTGGCGAGTAGGCATCGAAGCAATATCCGATAAATTGGTTGATAATGTATTGAAAGTACAAGAGGGGGCCATTGCGACCAGTGGTGATTCTCGTCGTTATTTACTGAGTAATGGCATTCGCTATTCTCATATTTTAAACCCTCAAACCGGTTGGCCGATCAAAAATGCGCCTCATTCTATGACGATCATGGCGCCATCGTGTGTACAAGCGGGAATGTTATCCAGCTTGGCGTTATTACAGGGACAAGATGCCGAGTCCTTTCTTGATGAGATGGGTATTCAATACTGGAGCCAGCGTTAAGTATGCAAATATTATTAGTTGAAGATGACGCTGCCATCTCGGTTGGCTTGCAAAAAATATTAATGGAAGAAAATTTTGTTGTTAACTGCGTAAGCAGTGGTCAGCAGGCGATTAATCAGTTGCAAGTCAGTGTCCCCGATATGATGATTCTGGACATTGGTTTACCCGATATAACGGGCATTGAAGTATTAAAGAAAATACGACCTCAATTTTCAGAACTCCCAGTATTGTTATTAACCGCACGCGATGAAACCAAAGATAAAGTCGAGGGGCTGAATGCCGGAGCGGATGATTATTTAACCAAACCTTTTGATGTTGATGAATTAATCGCACGCTTAAGAGTGATGGAGCGCAGATTGGGTACCGTGAAAAGCAACTGCATCAATATTGGGGGCATTAGCCTCGATACTGAAAAGCATCAAGTTAGCCTTGATGGACAGCCTGTTGAGTTTTCACGGCGCGAATTTATGCTCTTAAAAGCACTGATGGAGCGAGCGGGTCATGTATTATCAAAAGATCAGTTAGAGCAAATGTTATACGGTTGGGGGGAGGAAATTAGCAGTAATTCCATTGAAGTACACATACACAATATTCGGAAAAAAACGGCTAAAAGTTTTATCTCAACCATTAGGGGGATTGGCTATAGCGTGAAGCAATCATGACGTCTATTCGTCGCTTTATGGTCATCGTATTATTGGCCAGTATTACCTTACTGAATTTTTTAGCCGCATTGGATGGCTACCGTTCTAGCATGGAAAAGTCTCAGCAATTGTTTGATAAACAATTAGCGGGCATCGCTCAATTATTAATTCATTCAGGAATCGATAAAAATACCGCCAGCAATACAGAAAATCACATCGTTGATCCTGATGCTTATAGTATTGCTTATCAGATATTTAATGAGCAGCAAGAGCTGCTACAGCGCTCTCATAACTTACCAGATCAGGCCATTGTTCCACTGTCTCAAGGCTACTCATTTAAAAATTATCAAGGTTATCGTTGGCGTACGTTTGCCTTGCAGCACCGTCATTCTAAACACTGGATTATTGTGGCCGAACGGTCAGATATCCGTTATGCCTTAGCCGAAGAAGTTGTCCTCACCTCCGTCATTCCAATCGTTGCAGAGCTGCCATTAATCGGCATTCTTATCTGGCTGGTGATTGGTTGGGGACTAAAGCCGATTAACCGTTTAGCAGCTGAGCTGCGGAACAAAGATCCACAGGATTTAAGCCCTCTTGCAAAAGACAATGTGGTTGATGAACTGTCGGTCTTAGTCGAATCTTCAAACTCGTTACTTAATAGACTGCGAAAATCATTTGATAGAGAGCGGCGGTTCGCAAGTGATGCTGCTCATGAATTGAGAACGCCGATCAGCGCATTGAAGATTCATTTATACAATTTGAAATCGGTTGTTCCTGAAGATAATGAAAGCTATCGATTATTAGATCTAAGCATTCAGAGAACATCGCATTTAATTGAGCAGATGTTATTGCTATACCGAACTGTGCCTGATCAATATGTAAATAAATTTCAACGGATTAATGTATATACGCTGGTGCAAAATCAAATAATCGAACTATATTCGCGATTTTCTGATAAAGATCAAATTATTGAGCTTCAAGGAGAGGAACTTGAAAGAGGGACGTTTGACATTGTTGCAGATACTTTCTCTTTAAACGTATTGCTAAAAAATCTATTAGATAATGCGAATAAATACACTCCTGAAGGTGGCAATATACTGCTCTCTCTTAAGCGGGTCGATAAGCAAGTGGTGCTAACGATTGATGATTCCGGTAGTGGTATTGACGCAGACTATTATGGGCGCGTTTTTGAGCGTTATTATCGAATGCAAGATCAGCAGACCAGTAATATTATTGGCAGTGGTTTGGGGTTCTCAATAATACATCATATTCTAGACCTTCATGGTGGTGATATATCTCTAGAGAAATCCTGTTTTGATACGGGGCTTAAGGTAAGAATAACCCTGCCTGTGGATAAGAGTGAATTATGAAGAAATACTTTATGGTTGTTATCGCATTATTAGCGTCCAGTCTGGTTGCAGCCAAAACACCGATTATTGAAATCACGATTAAAGATCATCTTTTTTATCCTTCAGAGCTTGTGATTCCAGCCGACAAAAAAGTAAAGTTGCTGGTGATTAATGCTGATGAGACAGCGGAAGAGTTTGAAAGCTACGAGCTTAATAGAGAAAAGATCATCACTGGAAATAGTAAGTCGATCATCTTTATTGGGCCATTACCCGCAGGTCGCTATCCCTTCTTTGGTGAATTTTATCCTAAAACGGCCCAAGGAGTGATTATTGCTCAGTAGTATGCGCAATAATAAAAATTATGTTATTAACAGCTATTATCATCGTTTTACGAGAAGTTTTAGAAATTGCGCTATTAACCAGTTTATTGGCGTCCGTGGGTAAATATATAGGTATTCGGTTCCATCATTTTGCACTTGCTCTGTTATTGGGTATTACCTTTGCTTATCTTTATGCTAAAAATTTGCCCACCATTTCTGAGCTATTTGATTACACCGGGCAGGAGTGGATTAACAGTATTCTACAAATAACAATATATGTTTCATTGGCCGGTTTTATTATTTTATTATGTTCGAACAAGCAACGCATGGATAACCTTAAGCGCTTGATGATGTGTTTAATGTTGATGCCTATTGTTTTGGCTTTAACCCGTGAAGGTTCAGAAATATACATTTACCTGCATAGTTTCTTTCATGGCAATCGACCGATATTTCCGGTTGTTGTTGGCAGCATCATAGGCTCTTGTATCGGATTAAGTATTGGCGCATTAATTTATTATGCTTTGGTCTCGAGTCCCTTAGAAAAGCGCTTAACGATTGTGAAGTGTGCTCTCGCGGTGACGGCTTGCGGTATCTTAAGCCAAGCGGTGTCATTACTTTTGCAAGCCGATGTACTTCATTCCTATCCAGCATTATGGAACAGCTCTGAATACCTGGCGGAAGATTCTGCTATTGGTCAGCTTCTGTATGCGATTCTGGGTTACGAAGCTACTCCTGCACCCCAGCAAGTGATTGTATATGTTGTAGGTCTATTATTAATTATATCTGGAGTTGTTATCCATAAATATTATGGAAGCAAAAGAGCAATCGATGTTTAAAGCCTATTTTACGCATTTCACCTTACTGGTTATATCTCTATTTTTCACTGCGTCTTGCTATGCTGATGGCTCGGCTATTAATAAAGTCTATTTGCCGTATGTACAGCCTTTAGAAAAGGAGGTGGAGTATCGAGCCTTATTTCGAGAGGTTGAGGGCGAAAAACAATCACAGCATAAACTGGGTTATGGAGCTTCCATAACTGAAAACTGGTTTGCCGAATTTTATTTAATTGGTGAGAAAACTGAAGAGGAATTCATTGTTAGTAATTATGAAGCAGAAGCAATACTGCAACTAACAGAGCAAGGCGAGTTTGAAATTGACTGGGGCATGATGTTCGAACTTGAAAGAAGTGCAAATGCTGATGATGCATGGGAAGCGAGTATCGGTATGCTTGCGGTTAAGAATTTCAAAAAGATTTCTATCGCGGCCAATGCTTTTCTTATTCGAGAGTGGGGTAAGGATGTGATGGCGGAGTTGGAGCAAGCAGGATCGGTTCAAGCACGTTATCGTTTATTACCCGAGTTTGAACCTGGGTTTGAGTTGTATAAAAAAGAAAATGAGCATGCGGCTGGCCCAGTTATTATGGGCCGATTTAAAGTGGGATCGCGGCAGAAACTATTTTGGCAACTTGGTCTAATGTTTGAAGACAGCGCTCAAGGTAGTGATGAGGTCTTACAATTACAGCTTGAGTATGAGTTTTTATAAATACTGTTGATACAGTTGTTTGATAACGGGCAATACGGATGCGACCAATAACAGTGCCATTGCAATATTAAAGGCGCGTTGTTGCTTGGCACTTTGCAGAATCTGCTTAATTCCTTTACCAAATACTAACCAAGTGCTCGCGGTGAAGAGT
>TARA_B110001454_G_scaffold219172_1_pt1 | contig 14868 bp, 15 predicted proteins | sample TARA_B110001454 | Tara Oceans TARA_B110001454 (sample SAMEA4397004) | marine metagenome | biome: Polar Biome; feature: [MES] marine water layer (ENVO:01000295) within the mesopelagic zone...; material: water (ENVO:00002006), including particulate matter (ENVO:01000060) such... | reverse complement strand
TCGGGTTATGAGCCCGACGAGCTACCAGACTGCTCCACCCCGCGACAACGTGCCGAATAGTACGCCGCGACACCGTCAGTGTCAAGCTAACATATTGTTTAACTTCATAATTTTAAGTAAGGGAGGCGTTCAAAAAGCAAAACTGAAAAATCAATAAACAAATACTGGCCTAGCAATTATGACAATGTTAATGTCGTATCAGAGTCCTAATAAGGGCCTAAAAAGATAACAATAATAAAAGAAAGTCAGTTAAAACATGCCAACTAGCCAGCAAACGATGACAGCCAGCGCTGTTAGACCGCTATTGCGATTTATTGAACAGCGCGATATATCCTTAACGGATGCCCTTCAAGGCAGCGATTTATCAGAAAATAATCTCGAGACTGACCGCTTAACCATTACCAGTTTTGATAAAATAATAAATAATATTTCTCGCATTTGTCAGCAAGAAGATATTGGTTTTATTGCTGGGCAAGGTTTAGAAATTCAATCTTTTAATTTATTAGCCTTTTTATTAAGCAGCAGTAAAACGGGCCGCGATGCCTTGGTGACACTGCGTCGCTACTACATTCTATTGAGCGATACCCCAGCACCGGAAATTTTTATAACCAAAGACGAAGTAAAAGTATTGTACTACCTTTCTCCAGGCAACGAGTTGGCAATGCGCGCTAGAGCAGAACTCATTGCAACAGGTATCAATACGTTAGGCCGCAGCTTTGGTGGCAAAGTCTACCGACCTCTTAGGATTGGGTTCAAACATGACAAACCCAAATACCATCAAGATTTAGCAGAGTATTTTGGCATCGACATTTGCTACAGCCAAGCTCAATGCTGGATCAGCTTTGCCGCTGAACACATAGATAAACCCTTAACAGAAACCAATCCAAACTTTCTTCATGCCTTGCGCAGTCAGGCAGAGATGCTCATTCCAGATTATCAGCATTTAGAATCCACCTGCACTAAGGTCAGACACGTACTCCAACAATGGCCCAACCAATACTCTGCTAATAAAGAATCTGTCGCTGAACTCCTCAATACCAGCCCAAGAACACTGACCCGTCGCCTACAAGAAGAAAATACTCGATTCTCTCATTTATTAAGAGAAGTGCGAATGGAAAAAGCCCGCAAAAGACTAGAAAGCCATACTGTGAACATGCAAGAAATTGCTCATGAACTAGGGTTTGCAGATCGCCGAGGGTTTGAAAGAGCCTTTAAACAATGGAGTCAGCAAACACCTTCTGCTTACCATAAACAGTGGAAAACCTCGGGAACAGTAATGACAGAAGATTCATAAAAGAAAAGTCATTAGCTCTGATAAATTGAAACCAACAAATTATCATCAAAATCCTCTAAGACAGGCTGGGTAGTCGCATGATAAGCCGCCACCTTGCGTAATTCAGACCAAGGTGGCAACTGATACTCGGTTTCGGCAATCAACCACTCAGGAATCGATTGGCACTGCTGGGAAAGATCTCCAGAGCTGGTTAAGTCATATAAAATATCCGCCGCTAGCAAACAATCCAACTGGCCCACTTCGCCACACCAAGCCGAAGTAACTGAAATATCCACCCCATTTCGAGCAGCATTGTGCTGGCAAGCCAATAAAGCTAATGGATCGCTATCACAGCATAATACCGATTCAGCGCCAGCCTTGGCCGCCGCGATGCCGACAATTCCAGAACCACAGCCAAAATCCAATACCCTTTTACCCGCAACTAACTCTGGGTTTAATAAAATATGCTGCGCTAGCCCTTGGCCCGCCGCCCAAGCAAACGCCCAGTAAGGTAATTGTTGCCAATACTGTCCTATCTGCTGTGCGTCTAACTGTAACAATGCAGAGTTCGAAGCTAATAATTGCAGATCAATACCTTCTAAAGGTGATTGCCACATTAACTCGGCACCGGGTAACCGTTTTTCCAACTCAGTCTGTAAGTGCATCACCAAGCATACTTCTTCTTAAATTTAATGACTTTTTTCAGATAATTTCTCGATTCGCGTTTAGGATGATGCCTAACAATATAATGATAAACCTGCTGCGACGTCATAGAATTAATCCTTGCGAGCGCTTTTTTACGATCGCGATGAAAACTGCGTAAAAGCTGCCCCGCACCGCCATTATAAGCGGCAATCATGCAGTATTCCTGACTCAAGGAGTTATCAATTCCGCGTAAGTAAGTATCTCTAAGAATGGAAAGATACCCACTACCCACTTCAATATTATTAGCCGCATTAAACAAATACTGACGAGTCGGCCTAATATCACGCTTTTTAATGCGTTGAAAATAATCTCTACCCGCCGTATTGGGCATTACCTGCATTAGCCCATAGGCATGAGAGCGGCTAACAGCAAATGGATTAAAGCTGCTTTCCGTTTCAATAATGGCAAAAACCAAAGCTTCGTTAAGAGCGTATTGGCGCGCAGATCGCTTAACGTGCGGCAAATATTGCTGGGCCGATATTTGCTTAAACTGCTTAACCAAAGGCACATCAACCCAGTAAGTTTTATGCCCATTCACCCAGCCTGATTTCAGTTTATGTTGTAATAAATACTGCGCGTATTTCTCTGCACGCCAACGATAAGCAATCGCCTTCCCTTCATGATCTTCTACTTTATTTAATAAAAAAGGCTGCCCTGTTAGACCCACATCTTGCGCCGTATAAATATCGACTTGATTTGGATCAGCAGGGGTTAATAAGGTAGACGTAATGGCATGCGCTAAAACCTGACGGTAATCGCCCTGTTTTTGTGTTTCAACTCGGATATTACCTAAATTAAAATCGATCTGGGCACGACTTGCATAATCATCAAGGTATTTAACATAAGACTGGCTCGAAGGCGCGACAAACTCTTCCCCCCAAAAGCTATGACCTTGCTCAGAGAAAAATTCTATCTCTAATAGCATCGCCTGCACATCTTCAGGTAAATCTATAAAGTTTTCAGGTAAAGCGGTACGACCAGGCAAAGAAAGCAGGGATAAAAAGATAAATACAGCGGGAATAAAAAAGGTGATTTTCAAACGAATAATGCCTCCATTTGGAGGCATCATACTGAATAAATACTAGCTTGTCAGCTTAACGCTTCGCTTCGCGTCGAACAGCAGAAGTCGTAAATTCTTTCACGCCGTAGTCAACACTGTAGTCAAAACTAGAAGAACGATCATTATCAATACCTTCTACATAGTAAGCATTATCTTTAAAGTCGTACGTTGCTTCAAGCGTTGAGAAAAGCACGGGAACATCATAGTAGTTAATCACATGAGATTCCGTGAATTGCCAAAGCTCACCTTCTTCATCGTATTCTTCTGCATAAATAATAGACCAGCTATCTTCATCGAAGTAATAACGACGTTTTGCATAACGATGATCTAAACCTAAACGCAGAGTTGCTTCTACAATCCATACTCGGTGCGCTTCGTACCGTAGGTTTTCAGGATTCAAATGAGCAGGACCGGTAATGTCTTCTACCGTAAGCTCAGGGCTATTTAATAAATAAGCATTGTATGGAACATACATTTCCTGCTTACCCAATAGCTTCCAGTCATAATACGTTGGTGCGCCGTTGAACATATCTACCTGATCAATCGTACGCAAAGAGTTGGTCGCACCATCTGGAGTATCATGATTTAAATCGGGTGTGCGACGAACGCGACGCTGGCCAGGCACATAAATCCAAGATTTACGAGGCGAACGAACTTGGTCAAGTGTTTCGTGAACTAGCGTAATTCCGCCAGCAATGCGCGAAGGCGCTAGCGTTTTTCTTTTTAAGAAGAAGATTTTATTATTCAAATCTTCGGTTGATAATTCAGGATCGCTATAAGCAAAATAATACTTATTATCACGTATCGTTACTGAACGACTACCCGCGGAATTAATATGCACTGTAGAAGCAATATACTGCAATGCTTGCCCACGAAAACGCAGAGTATGGTTCCACAATACTTCTAGGCCGCTTTCAGGAATTGGGAATGGCGAGCTAATACGAGAATTCTCAACACCAGAGCCGTATTTCATTAAGCTGGCATTATTTACATTATTTTTTATGCCTTCATAAACGTAATCAGGGTAAGAAGCTGAACGATGCGTTTTATAAACCGGCATTTCCATGCTCGGAAACTTCTTTAACAGCTGCTGACTACCAAAACTCAAACGATCTTTGTATTGCTCAAGATTCTTAGAGTTAATGGTAAATAATGGCTTATCACGAAAATAAGGGTTGGTATGAAAACTTCCTGGCTCATGGCTTTTAGATTGCTGTAAGCCACCCGTCCAAGATGGAATATCTGAACCGTTGCCTTTTCGTTCTGCACCTACGGGCGTCAAATCTTTACCCAGTCGTGCAACATCCCTATTAGACTCTTGAGCGCTTGCATTCCATGCAAAAAGATAAACGAAGAAAAATGTAATTATTTTTAACATGAATTTTTCCACTCTTTATATTAAGCGACGCAGGCTAATGGGATACCCTGACCGCATCAATACCAATTAACGCTTTATCACAAAACGTAACACACCGTTACAAATGGTAAATTAAAAGCCAATTTAAAGGTTAACAAGCGCCACTTTAATGCTGAATTTATAAAGTAATTCTTGCTATAACGATCAATTTACGAACGATTCTTCTTTAATTACCCTAAAAAGTCATCACCAAGAATCGTGATTGATACTTAATATTTAGCTAAAAAAGGCTAAAATCACAAGGAAGCACCTCTAGATTCTATTCACCTTTAATAAAAATGACGCTTTATTAAGTATCTAAAGTCATTCTAGCCCATCATTTAAGCAAGGTTTCAAACCTAGGAATCGCAAGCAATAGACTGTTATTACTGGATAAAAGCACCTGATTAAAATCGCAGCGCTGCAAACTTGCTACAATTTGGGCCAATAATAAAAGACTTAAAGGAGAGTTTTTATTATCTTGCCAAAATGCGGGCCGCATATCCGGCGAATCCGTCTCTAAAACACAACCTTCAAGCGGCAAGCGAGCGACGGTTGCACGTAATTTTTTCGCACGAGAGTGACTGATTGCCCCCCCAATACCCAGCTTAAAACCCAAGCTAATAAGAACCATCCCTTGCTGATAACTGCCACTAAAGGCATGAATAATGCCTCCTTGAGTAAAACCAAGACGACGAACCATGGCTGCAATTTCATCATACGCTTTGCGAATATGCAGTATGACTGGCAGATTCAACTTCGCCGCGATCAAAAACTGCTGCTGGCAAAGCACTATCTGTTGTTCATGGCCTGATTCATCCAGCATAAAATCAAGACCAAACTCCCCTACCGCCACTAACTGAGATTGCGATTCAATCGCAGAAAGCTGATGAATACAGGCCTGCTCTAATCGTTGAATATCGTCTGTTTGGTGCTGCGCAAGAAAATACGGGTGTAAACCTAAGGCATAGCCCCAAGGTTTACCATCGCATAAAGAAATGAGCTTAGGCCACTGCTTTGCCATCACACCGGGGATCAGCAAACCTGCACAACCAAAGTGCTTTAATAATTGCCAATGTTGGTCACGGTCAGCATCGAATACGTCAAAATCAAAGTGACAATGTGAGTCAAACCAATAGCGATCTGACAAACCGGTAAAAGAATCGTTTAATTCTAATGAAAAAGGCATATATGGCCCTAGTAATGAATCGTATTATTAGTTTATTGTGATTGAAAAGGGAATACGCATCAAACAGGATGCTTATATTTAAAGGTACTATAAAAAATGGATCTCAGTCCTACAGAGCTAAGAGAAATGGTTATTCGGCCAACGCTCATAGCGCTAGATAAGTATTCCCAAGCCGCTGAAAACCTCCTAATGGCCATTGCCCTAGTCAAACAAGAAAATAGCCAACGCTTGAATACAGCTTGCGATAAAAACTACGGCATATTTCAAATCGACGTTCCAAGCCACCAAAGAGTATGGGACAAATATCTCGCATTTAACCCCGAACTTGCGAGTAAAATTCGTGGCCTTGCCTCTCAGCGTGAATTTCTGATTCATCCACACCTTGAGCTAGCCACCAATTTGTCTTACGCAACCGCCATAGCTTGGGCCTTGTATCTAGCGTATCCACAAGCGAAACGCTCTTGTCGCCTGACGCCCCAAATGGCCGATGCTAATAATGCATCAATAACTAAGATTGAGCCCGCCTAAACCGCAATAGCCATTAGGCTCCTTAGCCAAATATTGCTGATGGTAATCTTCGGCAAAATAGAATTCAGGCGCGGGCATAATTTCCGTTGTAATCGCACCAAAACCGGCTTGGTTTAATACCTGCTGAAAATGCTGTTTTGATTCATTGGCCAGCAATAATTGATCATCAGAAAACGCATAAATACCACTGCGATATTGAGTCCCCATATCATTCCCTTGTCGATCACCTTGTTAGTATGCCCCTTAATTCCACATGATATATGTAATTATTTAACTCACTAAGGCTAATATTTAATAGTTCAGTTGTATAAATATACTTATATCCTATATTTTTCATATAGCTTTATAGATAAAGGATGATATACGTTGATCTATGTTAATGAACTCAGCAAGGAACAATCCGCATCACATATAACTATGGTCGAAGTAGATTTTATCTTATGTTCAGATCCAGGCCTTAGCAAATGCAATCACACTATTCCTCAATTATTTGACTCTTCCGGCAACCCCTTAACTGAAGCTAATCAATATCTTCGCATGTCCTCAAGAAGGCTAGCTAAGAAGAGCTTGAAGACAATAGCTGAGCATATTAAAGAATTCTCTCTTTGGATTCTAACTTCAAGAATTTCACTTACTGACGTGTCTGATTCAATTTTTGATAGCTATATTGACGCCCTATGTGAACATACACAACGAAATGGACAAGCTCTAAGCTGGAATACTGTTGATGCAAGAAGCTCTGGCGCTTATAGATTTCTTATATGGTGCCATGAATTAGGGTACTGCACAGACCTCTCACCAACAGAGAGCATCAACACAAGGTACTCATCACGGAAAAAATATCAGGCAAAAGGAAACCCTAGCCAGAAACTAAGAGACCATACAAAGTTCCTCTTACTCGACGATGCAATAAAATTTGTCATTTCATTAGCCTCGATGACTGGCACTAAGGATACAAAAGTAAAAATGAGAAACAGGCTAGTTGGAGAACTAATGCTCCAGTCTGGCCTGCGAATTTCAGAAATAGTGAATTTCCCATTAAAAGACCTACCCGAAGTGAATGACAGAGGACACTCTACAATCACAAGGGTTATGGGCAAGGGTAATAAAGCGAGGGCTATTTTAATTCCTAATTCACTACTCCTGAGACTATGGGAGTATGTTGATTTTGATAGAGAAAACATCTCAGACAAAATGTCATCTTTAGCAGGATCAGAAATAGTTGATACTACTTTATTTCTAAATTCAAATGGCAGGCGCTTAACCATAAACTGGGTAGAAAAAATATTTCAGAAAATAAGTAATAAACTAAATTTAAAAACTACTCCTCATACGCTCAGACATACCTTCGGAACTTATCATTACTTACTGAATAAAGATTTAACAGGACTTTCAAAGTTGATGGGGCATGAAAAAGAATCAACAACATCCTCATACTACGTTCATACTGCAATCCTTGCCTCATACAGCGGAACTCATACTGATTTCCAGAAAGAAATTGACAAGCTTATAGTAGGTTCAAACGATGAATAAAAAAACTTCTCTATCAATACTTAACGCTGCAGAAAAGAGAGCGGAGAAAGAACTAAAATTCTCAATTAAGTGCAAGAATGATGGAATAGCATACAACTATGACCTTTCAACAAGAAAGCATATAAAAAGTAATCTTAAAATTGCTAGCATTCTCTCTTGGGCTCTATATAAGCAAAGAAATAGTATAGGTCACACCTCCAGAATTAGTATTATAGAAGGCATGCAATGCTTTTTTACCTTCTTAAATATAAACTGCATATCGAATCCAAAAGATCTCAATAAAGATACTCATATATATTATATAGCATGGCTAAAGAAAGAAGCTAATATAAAATACTCAACGGCAGGAAGCAGATATAGAAAACTAGCGACAACCTTTAGGGTAATGAACAAACACAAAAATATAGCTAATGACTTCTTACCTATTACAAACGCTTTCCCAAAATCAACAGAGCTAGCCACACCTAACGAAGGTTATTCAGAATCAGAATTGAAAATGATTTTAAAGGCTATTACTAAAGAACTAAGAACTAATAAACCAATGCTAGAAAACAAATACATCCCTGACTGGATTGGCAAGCCAGCGCCTTTAGACGACGTCGCTGACATATCAAAGAGAGGTGTACGCTCTATATGGTCGAGCTTTAAACATTTACAATGGTGGTGGGAAAACAATTGCGAATGCAAACCCTTAAATAGAAAAGAAATTGAACGAATACCAAAGGGATATCAATTTATTGAAGCATTAAGGGAGCATAGTAATGGCAACAAAAATTTTCTGAATAATTTTTATTCAACTCTAAATGTAAATAAAGCTTACACCCCCAAATACTATGGGATCCCTTCACCAATTAAGTATAAAACACCATGGAAAAAAATGGACTATCTAAGCTGGTACTGGGAAAACTATATGAACTGTATGCCAACAACAATAGCTGAAGCAAAAAAAGATCATCCTAAATTCTATGGAGCACTAAAGGAATATAAGATACCAATCTCTAACTTTTTAAGATCAAAAGATACGTTCAAGTGGTTACAGACATCTGATTTAATACCATACTACCTAATATTACTTATTCGAACAGGAGCAAACCCATCAACAATACAAAGACTTACAACTGACTGTTTAATCAGAGACCCCCTTAATGAAAATAATACATCCATAGACTGGATAAAATTCAGATCCTTTAAAAAAGGAAAAACAATACCAATCTCAACTAATAATGATAACTGGCCAGTAATGATTATAAAAAGGGTTATCAATATTACTCAATCAATACGAGGAAAGGAAAATAATTTATGGATTGGAAATAGTAACGTTCACAAAACAACCGCGCCAATACTTAATACAGCGTTCAAACGCCAAGTAAGAAATTTCTCAATTGAACATAAACTAAAGCATGACGATGGGTCACCATTATATATTCAGGCACAATTGATTAGACCGACGATAGCTTGGCATGAATACCTTAGAACCGAGGACATGACATACCTCCAAGCTCTTCTTGCTCATAATAAAATAACTACAACTGCTGACTACTTAAGACGACTTAATGATCCTATATTCTTACTGAATAGAACTCTACACCAAGAAGCTATGTTTATTGGAATCACTAAAAACAACATAAAAAAGGAAGTAACTTGCACAGAAAATATACTAAACCACTGTAAAAATCCAATAACAAATGAAGAAAAAAAACATATTGCACTGAGAGTTCAGAATCATGCCTAGGATGTCAAAACTTAGTAATTACCATAAAAGATATTAAAAAACACTACTGCTTCATGAATTACTACAAATACATGTTCGATATAGGTGACATATCAGAAAGTGAGCATTCAAAATTAACATCTAACAAACTACATATTTGGAATACTCAAATTCTACCTAGGTACCCTAAAGATTTACTTCTTAAAATTGAAAGCGATGCAATAAAATCACCTATACAAGAATGGGATACATCAAACTATGAGCAATCAAAATAGCAACAATCTTAAAGGAGTCATCTTACCAAAGAAAATTCACCGGACAATATCTTTAGTAAATAGTGATTTTGTATTTTATGAGTCTATATCAAACTTTTCAAATAATAAACGAAATAAATTAAAGATATCTTTTAAATCTACATATAAGGACAATATATGGAACTTATGCAAAGAGCATCCAGACCTACCACCACAGGAAGTCACACTAAATTTCAGTACTATGCAAATAGGTTTAAATGAAACTTTAACAACACCAGGCAATACTAAATATTTAGAAATCGCTAAAGAATTCACCTACTCTCTGATCACCAACCCTCCTCCCACATATCCTAAATGGTCAACATGCTGCAACGAAATAAAAAATGGGTTAAAATATTTATTAAAATTCATGAAAGAAAATGGTATTGAAAAATTATCAGAAATTTCTAAACACGATTTTGAAATCTATCATGAAGAAATACGTGAAAAGCCACTAAAGAATAATTCACCAGTGACAAACCACAGCCTAGTAACGAGAGTAGGTTCATTAACTTGGCTTTTTTTACAATCTGATAAACTTAGCGATGGCTTAAAAGTATGGCCCTTCGGTGATTATAAGACTAAAACTGAATGGTGCAGAGCGAATGCAAAAAAAGTAATACCTAAAAACCGTATGTGTACACTAGCAATACCTGATCCAGTTATAAGAGAGTTACTGAACACTGCTATTAGGGATCTGAAAATCTCTGACCAACTTGAAAATATCAATATATTTAGAGATAACCTCACTAAGAATGGCGCTAAGATAAACTATCATAAATTAATGAGAACCGGATTTACCTGGAAAGAGTTCGGTTTAGAATCAGGAATGGAAATAAGAAACCTTGAATCACGCCTAATATCAGCTTGTTATATTATAATAGCCATATTTACTGGCATGAGATTTCACGAAATTGCACATTTGAAAGTTGGTAATAAATTAAACTGGGAAACACGTACAATAAAATCAAACCAAAGATCCAAAAATATTCACTTTGTCAAGTCAATGACCAACAAGCTTCAGTCTAACCCTACCCCATATCTCTGGCAAACACTCCCAATAGTGAAAGAAGCAATAAATGCTCTTGAAATCGGCTTGTCGTGGCGAAGAAAAAAAGATAATAACGTATACTTATTTGCTGCTAAGAATAAGACTTCAGAAAGAATCTCTCAAGCAACAATAAACTTAACACTTAAGTTTTATGTGAAATTCAACAATATAAAACATCATGATGATTTTTGGAACATTACAACTCATCAGTTTAGAAAAACATTTTCAAGAATAATGATAAGACAAGGTCTTGGTTTAAAAGAGCTTCAAGACCAACTAAAACATTTCGATATCGAGATGACAAAAATATATGGTGACATAAACCTTTACACTGAATTACAACAAGAAAAATTTATTGTATCTCAAGAACTATATGATGAAATACTTTCCAATCAACTGCCTATAATCGGAGGGGGATCTTCAGAAGTTGAATCATGGAGAAAAGAATTCATAGGTTTAACAAAAGAAAGTCGAGATGGCTTCCTATCTGAGCTGCCAAAAAAAGCCTTAATAGAACAAGTAGGGGATGGCCTATGTATGTTCAGACCAGCCAAGGCACTATGTGGTGGCAATATAGATAACTGCCTACCTGCAGATTGTAAAAACTCTATAATTTATTCTAAGGGTTTATTGAAGACACTAAACTGGAGAAAAAATGAGAATAATCGGTTAAAAGTTTTTTTCCAAAGCAACCACTGAAATTAGCGCACATAAATAATAAAAATCTTGAAATCGACAAGCTAATTAATCAAATAAAAATAAATGAGGATAAGAATGAATAAGAATAAACCGAGAGGAAGTCAAGATGGCTTAAAACAGAATCGTGAACTTACTAAGATCACTAACACGGAGTCTATGTGGAAAATAGTAAATAAATTACGTAAAGAAAAATCCAGTTCATTATGGACATACAAAGAAGTATGGTCTTCAGCTGGATTAAAAAGCCCAGTGGCTCTAAATAGCCACTGGAACAGTCATATCCGATCAGCAATCGACAACCATAATTCACAACTAAAAGAAAATGCTAAATTAGGGCCTATTGGCCAAGCTAAACGACGAACGCTTAGGGACTCCAATCGAGTACTTAGAGATCAGCTAAACACAATGAGAAAAGAGAGGGACCAAGCTCTTTCTAAAATTGCTATATTTGAGGCAGACGCTTTACATTTTAAATCTCAGTATGAAATCCAACTTAACATTACGGATAGACTTAGATCTCAATTGAAAACACCTAGTTGATTAACAATGATGCCTTAACCCACAAAAGATTACAGTATTTACCTTAGATCAGATAATATTATAAGCTCAGTTACTTGAATTGAGATTGGTCACAATAATTAAAGTGATTTACTCTTTTTTATTTTTCAAACCATTATCGCTATACATCGACTATTCAGAATCGCTATTTAACGTGTAAATTATCTATCCCTTTTCAAAACTAATGCTATATTCGTACTCTATTGACTTATTCAATAATAAATATTGAAATCCCCCTAACTGACCTCATCTCTAATTTTGTAATACTGCATAAGTCTAAGAAATTGATGCGACATGGTAAGCGCCTAACCAAGCACCTCCTTCAATAATTTTCGTGTAGCCGTATCATTCATCTTACATAATTTGAGGTGAAAACTATGAAACGCACAAAACAACAATGGCTTGAATTGATTCAAACGTAAGCGATCCACAAACCCCATCTAAAATCCTTTGATCGCCCCTGACATACTACCCTCAAACTTTAATCAAGGGTAGATCATGAAAAAACTAGAGCTCTGGCAGGCAATCATCAATGAATGGAAATCAAGCGGGCTAACGAAGCAAGCATTCTTAAAGCAAAAAAATATCAATCAAAGTACATTTTATTACTGGGTCAAAAAAACCTCCGCTAAGAATGCTGATGACAAAAAAAGCACTGATTCATTCATCGCGATACCTCTATCTGAGCCATCGAATAAACCAAGCACAGGCGAAGCTGAGGTTTCTTTAGGATGTGCAAAAATCCAGCTGTCTGTCAGTGATGCTGCTTCATTATTGATTTCACTGCATCAAGCTGGGGTGCTTCATGATTAGGCCTAGTCAGTCCACACCGGCTTATTTATATTCAGGGATTGTTGATATGCGCAAGTCTATTGACGGACTTGCAGGCATTGTCGAAAACGAGTTAGAACTTAATCCTTTAGAGCCCGCTCTATTTGTATTTTGTAATCGATCTCGAGATAAGATTAAAATCCTATATTGGGAGAATAATGGTTTTGTACTTTGGTATAAGCGTTTAGAAAAGCAAAAGTTTAAATGGCTAGACGATTTATCCACAAACCCATGCACAATTTCAGGGAGAGATTTAAATCGACTTTTAGATGGTCTAAATATCTTCACAGGTAAGCCTCACAAAGCATTATTTTATAAGAATATGAATTAATTCAGGTATAATCCATGGCATGAAAAAGACTCGTGCCATGCGTAAAAAATCTATCAATAATACAGATCTGCCCAATGATGTGGACGCATTAAAGCAGCTGCTATTGGCCGCCGAAGAAAAACTAAAAGATCGAGAGTCCGTTGTTAGTAAGCAACAAAATCATATTCGTCATTTAGAGGAAATCGTCAAATTATTCAAAGCCAATAAATTTGGTAAGAGCAGTGAGAAATCACCCGGTCAAACTGAGCTATTTGATGAAGTAGAAACTGAATGCTGTGATAGTGAAGAGAGCTGGGTTGCTGAAGCGGTCGAAGGTGAAGAAAACTCTGCAACAGAAGCTGTACCAGTAGCCAGGGCTAAAGCAGGCCGCAAGCCCATACCAAAAGAATTCCCACGCATCATCATTGAACACGACGTGCCTGAAAATGAACAGCGCTGTTTATGCGGATGTGAAAAACAATACATTGGCGATGAAGTATCAGAACAACTTGATATTGTTCCTGCCGTTATTCAAGTATTGCAACATCGCCGTAAAAAGTATGCCTGCAAAAACTGTGAAGGTCAGCTTCAAACTGCGATTTTACCACCACAGCCTATTCCAAAGAGTAATGCGAGCCCTGGCTTGCTAGCCTACATAGCAACAGCAAAATACCAAGATGCTTTGCCTTTATACCGAATCGAAAATATCTTATCGCGATTGAACATTCACTTGCCCAGAAACACTCAGGCTAACTGGATGATTAAAAGTAGTGAGTTATTGCAGCCACTGTATAACTTACTCAATGATCGGCTCTTAGAAAGCGGCTATGTTCACATGGATGAAACGCCGGTGCAGGTGTTAAAAGAACCCGACAAAAAAGCAGAAAGTAAAAGCTATATGTGGGTGCGAAAAACAGGCGACCCTAATAAAAAAGAATCGATTGTATTATTTGATTACGCCAGCAGCCGAAAAGCGGATGTGGTGAAAACACTGTTGCCTGATTTTCTGGGCTATCTGCAAACAGATGATTACGCAGGCTATAACCACCTAGATACGATCGAAGGTGTTCATCACCTAGGTTGCTTTGCGCACGCACGAAGAAAAGTTGTTGAGGCGCAAAAAGTAGCACCCTGCAAAAAAGGGGTGACAAGCAAAGCCGATATGGCCGTAAGCCTCATCAAAAAGCTGTATGCGATAGAAAATAAAATCAAAGATCTTAGTCCTGATAAGCGATTAGCAATCAGGCAAAAAGAAAGTATTCCTCAGCTTGAAAAACTAAAGAGCTGGTTGGATAAATCATTAATGACGACCTTGCCGAAAGGGAAAACAGGCATGGCGTTGAGTTATCTAGCAAAGAACTGGAGTAAGCTCACTCTTTATGTAGAAGATGAACGCTTGAACATCGACAATAACACTGTCGAAAACGCGATTCGTCCTTTCGCGATAGGAAGAAAAAATTGGATGTTCAGTAATAGCCAGAAAGGCGCAAAAGCGAGCGCGATGCTTTACAGCATAATCGAGACAGCTAAATCAAATGGTCTGAATCCGCATGCCTATTTGAAGCTGTTATTTGCTAAGATGCCACAAGTGGAAAGTGTTGAAGAATACGAGCAGCTTTTGCCATGGAATGCTAAAGGTCTGCTAGCTAAAAAAGTCTAGGGTGTGGTTTATTGAGCGCTTACCAAGGAAAAGCCGATAAACATAGATCTATCGTCGATAGCATCCAATGA
>TARA_B110001454_G_C12723068_1_pt1 | contig 14930 bp, 19 predicted proteins | sample TARA_B110001454 | Tara Oceans TARA_B110001454 (sample SAMEA4397004) | marine metagenome | biome: Polar Biome; feature: [MES] marine water layer (ENVO:01000295) within the mesopelagic zone...; material: water (ENVO:00002006), including particulate matter (ENVO:01000060) such as...... | reverse complement strand
GGTACACTATCAGGAAATCGCCTGGTACAAATCGCGGAAATTCGGCAACAATGGAAGTTAGACCAGATATATTTGTATCTACGATCATACCGCGCGCATTTAATAGTTTTTGATACTCCGGCTTCGTAACTAAATATTCAACTTTAGCACCGCCACCCATAGACACGCCTAATTTTTTAATTTTTTGAGTATCTTTTTCGTACTCTTCAATAATGACCTTGCCGTTCATTTCGCTTTTAGACGTCATTGGGCAAGCACCTGATTTCGCGGTCAAATTCGCTTTAATATCGACAGTATAAATATCGCCAGCTTTAATTTCGATGTTCTGACCGTCTTTAGGAAAGTTATTACTGTTTACGGGACGAGTCGCCGAACAATTAGCTTGGATTTCTTTTAGCATCTTATATGAATTAGGATCTTTTATATTTAATTCTGCTTCTTTCTTTGAAATTTCCGATGACGTTAAATCATCTGGATACATTAGTTCACCCGGAGGAAGCATCATTTTATTTTGATTCTGGAATGTAGCCTGAATTTCTTTTAGTTGAGCATCAGACGGCATTTCACCTTGCGCAGGGATCGAGAACGTTAATTTCTCTGGAACTCTGTCTTGGAATGCAACCGGAGTATCGCTACCCTTGTCATTACAAGAAATTAAACTCAATACACTTACAGACGTAATTAATGATGCAAAAATCATCTTTTTCATGGGCCATCCTCAAAATCGTATACTTTTATGACAGTTAATTGTTGCAGTTAAGTTTTCAGGAGTCATACATGCCATCGCCATACCGCAACTATGGCTAAGCAATTGAATCTGAATGCAAAAAAATGTTTACAAATGCTACAACGAACAAATTCTGTTTACCGAAACCCTCGCAAGGTTATGCTAAGTTTACTTTAAATCACCGCAAGCTAAATTGAATAATTTAAACGGACCATCTTGATAAGCACCCGAGTTACGAATGTTTTCAATCATCAAGTAAGAATATGAACCCATCGAGCTATCACAACGTACCATGATTCCATAACCACTTGGTTTAGCCACACACAAAGTAAATGTTAATGGCTGGTAATCTTTGGTAACCATTTTTTCAGTTTCAAAAACTTGAACATTCGCAAATTGATTGCGAACTCCCGGACGTTCATTTGGCTTGTAATAGCGAATTATGTATTTTGAAGATCCATCACGATTTTTTTCAGCACTTTTGCACTCAGTAGCGGCCATTGCCGATTGAACCAATAACAATGCACTAAAGATGTACGAGAAAACAGACATAGCTACCTCAGTTGGTGGTTTAGTTGTGCATCGGCACTGTAACCAATTTACAAAGACAAACCAATGTCGCTGAATTGTACAGGCAAGTTTTTCAGGTTTCGCCTAATTTCAGACTCATTTGCCTTGGCAAAGCCATCAATCGTAAGCTTAGTGTCTTCCAAACGGATCACCAACCAAGGATTCCGTGTGAAGAACACACACCCATTTGCCATCTTTACGAATCCAAGTCGAGGCATCGGCGGCTTCCAATTCGATAGGTTTGCCTTCGACAGTCAAGTTTTCCCAAACATTATAGCCGACTACGACAATGTCTTCGTTAACGATGGTGATTTTGTGATCTTTAAGTTTGAAGTCGTTTAGAGTGTATATCTTGTTACCTTCTGCGTTCATTTTTGGAAAGTCTGAACGTTTTACTTTGGTAACACCTTGTGCGCCGGTGACAATACAATTTTCATCACTCAGCTTCATCATGGTTTCGACATCATTATCTTTGATGGCGTTCCAGTATCGATTTTCTAATTTGATAATTTCTGATTCTAAGTTTTTATTTTCCACTGATCCTCCTTTGTTTTTTCGTTTTCGGGGCAATATGGAACACATTACCCCATTCAAAACGATTACAAGTCAGACCACGTAGATTGCAAATTCGATGCTAAATTATTATTCGCAAGAGTAGCCCGCAGCGATTAGTTTTTCTTGGATGCGAGTTGAAACTTCTTCGCATTTAGCTTGGCCAACAACTTGACTCGCTACAGACGTCGGTTGCCCACCTTTGGTGTATTCAAGTTCACAACCTTGATCTTTAGCTTTGATCGCTAGTTTGCGAGTTTCCTGTTTAGATGTGCAAGTAACTTCAGCCGCTGTTTTAGCTTCGCCTGCTTTTTTAGCTGTAGCTTTACTTTTTTTAGTGTCTTCTTTTTTAGTCTCTACAGTAGCTGCTGCTGCTGCCGGAGTTGTCGCCGTTGTTGGACCGGCTGCCGTTGTTGTTTCTGTTGTTGTTTTTTTAGAAGCGCAGCTCATTAAAAAACCCATTGCTAATACAAGTACTAATTTAGTCATGTTTCCTCACTTATGTTGTTAATAGAACCAAACTAGCTTCTAGCTTATTTTTTAGAGCTGTTCAAGAATTTGTACTGTCCGTGCTTAGTAGTGAGGCGGTTTCTCGTGCGGACGGATTTCCGCTGCATTTTCCAAAAGGTGTTTTAAGTTTTTAGTTACGACATCCAGAGTCGCCTTCAATTGGCGCAGCTCATCGGCCTGAGCTGTGACGACTTGGTTTAGCTGTTCGATAGTGTTTTCTTGATAAAGAAATCGGGTTTCCATTTCAATCAGACGCTGTTCAATCATGTTAAGACTCCTCTATCGACAGACTTTGCCTATGTATTCTTGAAACTTAGAAAAAGCTATATTTTACCCATGAAACGCCTGTTTATACGGCAATATTTTCAATTTTTCTCGTAAAGTCGTTTTGGCCAACGCATTCGTAAAGATTCTGTTAGGACATCGGTTAGGACACTGGACATAGCAGGCCCTTTGGGTTAGAAACGCCCTCGAGCAACCTTTCTTTCATAAGGAGCAACCATGGCAGCAGCGTCGGTACTGTTAACCCTTTTCGCGGTGATTATCCTGTACTTTAAATACAACCCGATGGCCCATGCATCCCCGTTTATGGTGCGCCGGTTTTTAAACTGGTTCCCACTGGGAATGAGTTATGCCTTCCTTTATATGGCTCGATACAATTTAAATGTAGCCAGCAACGCCCTTGGTTCTAAAATGTCTATCGCTAGTTTCGGTACAATCTTCGCGGCGGGAACAATCACCTACGGTTTCTCGTTCCTGCTAAATGGTCCCTTAGTCGATAAATGGGGTAGCAAAAAAGGTATGCTTCTAGCGACCGGCGGTGCCTCGGTAGCCAATATCGCCATGGGTATCGTTGTTTACCTTTTCCTTAACGGTCAATTGGACGTCGACATGACGGTGGCATTAGCGATTCTATACTCCGTAAACATGTTCTTCCAAAGCTACGGCGCTGTTTCTATCATCAAAAACAAAGCATACTGGTTTCACGTACGTGAGCGCGGTATCTTTGGTGCCATCTTTGGAACATTAATTTCTGTCGGTATCTATTTCGCATTCGATTTGAATTCGGTGATTGCTGACTCAGCTAGCGCCAATCCAAAAAACCCAGGCTTCCTTTCTAATTTATTCCATACAACTTTAGGCTCGGTGAATAACGGCGTTGATTCAGTTTGGTTCGTATTCTTTATTCCTGCTTTATTACTAATTTTTTGGTTCATCATGGACTTTATCTTGGTAAAAGATATGCCATCACAAGCCGGTCACGAAGATTTCGATACAGCTGACGCTTCTTCTGGCCAAATGCATATCGAGCTAACTAAAACTGAAATGCTCAAAAAAGTATTCACGAACCCAATAATTATGATGGTTGCGGCGGTTGAGTTCACTACGGGCGTTATCCGCAATGGTGTTATGCAATGGTATTTCAAGTTCGGTAAAGTCGTTCCTCAGGTGGGTGCAGAGTTTTTCCACGATAACTGGGGATTGATCCTTTGCTTGACAGGTATCGCTGGTGGATTCGCTGCGGGCCATATCTCTGATAAAGTATTTCAATCACGTCGTGGTCCTCCAGTGGCCATCGCGGGAATCTTGATTACAATCGTAGCAACCACTATGTACTTTAGCTTGTTAACATCACCAGTTGTGGTCGGAACATGTGCGGTTCTGTTGGGTCTACTTTCAATCTCTGTTCACTCGTTGATGTCTGGTACGGCAGCAGCCGATTTTGGTGGTCGCAAGATGACGGCGACTGCGTCGGGCATCACTGATGGTTTCGTTTATCTTGGAACAGGTTTACAATCTTTAGTTCTTGGCAACCTGTTAACTGAAAAACCGGAAAGTTGGCATGCTTGGCCTGCGTTCCTGGTACCGTTTGGTATCATGTGTGTACTAGTGGCTTTAAAAATGTGGAAGTCATTGCCAGAAGCGACTCGCAAATATTTAGCATCTAAAAATGTACCTGTTGATCGTGTACGTGTTGTTGAAGAAGCACGTGTGGGCGGCACAGTTAATCTCGAGCCACGCTAAATACTGTGAATCTTACGAAATTCGTTCTTTTCGCCCTGTTATTGTTTAGTCTGACTAATAAAGCTACCGAGTGTGTTAATGACACCTCGGTGTGTTCATTTTATTGCCAAAAAAGTGATGAGCTTAACTGCAGTGCTAGCAACTATTTGAAAAGTTTTGGTTACAAGTATTGCCGTTTATTCATCAACAAAGAGCAGTCGTATACTAAAGCGGGACGGCCCATATTCGAACGCATTCGCAATTGCCTGGTCAACAGATTAGCTAGCCAAAATAATCTAACTTGTGAAAGCGTCGCGCCGATTGCCGTAGCTTCGCATGTCGATTGCTATATCGATAATAATTTTTGTGAACTCAACAACCACGACCGCCTAACGACATTGTGGTTTATCCGATCTGAACTGCTGGATCGCAAATTTTTGCCTACGATGGCCAAAATAGTTTCCCTTTGCGAACAACGTAAACCACATCACCATTAGTTTTCATTTTAAATACAGCGATATTTTTAAAAGCTTTTTGGATTGGCCAGCCGTATCGATTTCCACGATTTCGCTGCCTTCGACCTTTAAAACTTCTTCGCCAGAAAGTATTGTGCCATTTATCTGAATTTCATTCGCAATACTCTTGATATAGTGAACCCCATCACCAAAAAATACTTTTGAGTTCTGAGTCACCGTCAGGATCTGCATATCGCATCGATAAAGATCCCGCTTATACATAATTCCTAAATCAACAACAGGTGCACCTGCTAACGTACATTCTATTTTTTCTTCACCAGAAAAAGCATACACCTCTAATGGTGCTAAAATCACTTGGTTCAGTTTAAGTCCATCGCCGCTTATAATTGTCAGCAATCGATCATATCCGGGGAATAGCGAAAATGTATTAGCTGTCTTAATAACGGCACTGCTGACTCGCCAGTGAAAATCGCCTTTGGTAAAATCAGAATGCGAAGGAAAAATATCTATTTCCTGAGTTACACCAAGGCCATTCTTCCACGGCATTTCACGAAATTGATCTTTTTTAATTATCGTTTCCATTTTAATTCATCCTTGGAACTTGAAATAGAATTGTGAATCCTAAAACAAACTGGTGGTCTTTTTTAAAATCACTACTGATTTCAATTAAGGGTCCCATACCTGCCACTTTTGATCCAAGACCAAGTGAATACAATAGATGGTAACGAGTATCATAGTTATCTTTAAATTCAGCACCTAATGCAAGTCTCACGGATACTGGTTTTTGCACGCCAGATATGACGACATCAATAGAAAAAATTTTTTCTGCCAAATTATAGAGTCCGATACCGAAGCCGGGTATTTCTTTGCCTTCATTTCTAAAATTTAAATCATAACCGATTCCTAATGCACGATTGGTGCGAAGTTCGGCATGTAACACTTCGCTGAAATCAAGGCCACGTGCGGGCGGCGTTGACGCCAGCGGCAATTGATAGGAGGTTTCATTTTCTATCAATCGGGCTTGTTCACGATACGGCAATAGATCGGCCTGGGCTCCATCGGTACCATAGTGTCGATAAGCAAAAACGGCGCGGCACATAGAATCTGGACAGAATGTTTTCAGATCCGAGCGTTTTAAACGTTGGTCTTTTATAATTTCAAAATAACATGAATATTGGCCAATCGGGTTTTCCGACAACTCTTTGCAAACTTTTTTATCTTTGTTATTCGCAAAAAGATGAGCATAACACAACCGTTGAATATATTTTGTTGGTTTCTGTCCGCATTGCTCGACCGATTTATCCAAGGCTTGTTTGCTATCCACCGCAGCCAATTTATTATTTTGTTCTTTTAATTTTGTCCAATAGGCTTCTGTTTCAGATTCACCTTTTCGGATCAACATTGAAAAACAACCCGTAGTTAAACACAGAACAACTGCGAAAAAAACAAACCTATAAATCATCTTTGGTTTTTACCATTTTCATTAGCTGATCGATTTTTGCATGCAATGTTCTTATCTCTTTTTCGGCCTCAACATTTGTTTCGTAGTCGGCCAAGGCTTGGGCACGATCTTTTTTTGATTGGCGATTTTGGCTCATCATGATGACTGGCGCTTGCAAGGCGGCCAAGCAAGATAATGCTAAATTCAACAATATATAGGGATATGGATCGAACGGTTTTTCCAAAGCACCACATTCATTCAGCGTGATCCAAGCCACTAACACTAAACAGAAACAAATAATAAATGTCCAACTACCCCCCACCGCTGCAATTTTATCGGCTAGTCGTTCACCAAAAGTCATCTGCTGTGAATCTTGTTGCGGTTTCATTGCCATTTTTTCCTGCCTATTTAACTAGTTTAGCGAGCGTGATTTCCGATGCAATACCAAATCGATTGGCCGGGCCCCAATAGCCAGTGCCAGGATTTACGTACAACCATAAATTACCATGACGATTTAAACCGCGATAATATTTATGGGCAAGAGGAATAAACAAACTAAACGGAAAAAACTGGCCCGCATGCGTGTGTCCCGAAAACTGCAAATGAAAACCTTGATCTTCAGCCCATCTGTAGGGATCTGGGCGGTGAGCCAACAGAATATTATAATCGGTTTTTCCATCCGTGCGCTTTGCTTGAGCAATATTGGGCTGATGCCATTCCGAAACTTGGCTTCCCGCTGGATCTGGAATACCGGCTACCAGTAACTTAGATCCGTTCACGTCGATCACTTTGTTTTGATTCATCAACACTTTCATTCCCACTTTTTCTAACTCTGGCAACAATGTTTTTACACCCCAATAGTATTCATGATTTCCCGTAACATAGAAAACTCCATACCTTGATTTTAAATTGGCCAATGGTTGTAAATGATCTTTGATTGATTCAGTATGAGCATCTACCAAATCACCAGTGATCACTATTAAATCGGGTTCTAAAGCATTTGTTTTTTCAACGACGCGATTGACGTAACGAGTTTGCACCGTCGGACCAATGTGCAAATCGCTAATCTGAGCAATTTTAAAATTTCTAAAACTGTCCGGCAGACGTGAATCATTAACATCCACCTCGACAACCTTTGGCCCAAATAAAACCGTTAAATATCCAATGAACACCATAGACAACGCCACCAACAAGACGGACCCGTGGAAGATTGGAGTACGAAAACTATTTCCGCCATTAAATAATGAATAAACAAAATCGACTAAATCTATAGGAATTGAAATCAAACTGAATGTACCCCAAAAACCTATAAAGCTGGTACCAACCCACGTGACAAATTTAAACCATGGACTTTTAAATGAATCAGGATACCGGCGACTGGCCATCATCGAACCAACTACTGATCCAAAAAGTAAAACACAAATCAAAGTCATGACAAAGGGGTGATCGGGAACCAATTGGATAGTCTTATAAACGGAATAACTTAAAAACAAAAATAGGATTACAAATAAACGTGTCATCCATCTATCAAAACATATCTTAAGTTAAGTTTCACTTGATTTGCCATTATGGCAGTGAGAAAAACGAGTATGCCTTATATTAAACTCGATGACGGTACTATCTACGATACGGCTATTCCTGTCGTACATCTATCTCAGCCGGAACGTTTTAGGAAAGCGATGAAAACCTTTGGGATCGTCCTGGGCGCAGCCGTCGTTTCCATCTTGGTGCCTGTATTTCATTTTGTATTAGTCCCTGCACTGTTAATTGCATCGGTTGTAGCCGCTATAAGGCAGTACAACAAAGTCTATTCTTTTGATATGTCGGGAATTAAATGCCCACAATGTCAGGACGATTTAAAAGAAAAATTAATAACAGCAAAAGAAAATAAAATTTCCGTTTATTGTTTCAATTGCCGCCGCACTCTGGCTGTTGGAATCTAACTAAACTATTTACCTCTGAAAAAGAAAGCCCATAACAGTAAGACTATGATTCCCGGAACGCCCATTAAGTATAGTAGTATCGGCACCGCCACTCGTCCATTCACATCATCGACAACTGCTTTCATTTTTTCCATATTAAATCCAATCCAGGTGCGAAACCTGCGTTGACGTTCATACCGTGTTATCTCAAATTCTATTCCGTTTATTTCCATGTTCAAACGCAGCCAATTTGATTTGGAGTTTTAGCTATAGAATTCAAAGGAAATATTGCCTGAGCCATGTTCCAAAAATCCCTGCCGCCCAACATACGCCTTGACCCAAGGAATGGCCTGCGAGTAGACAGCTGTCATGATCAAAAATACCTTACTTGTTCTGTTTATTTTACTTTCAGAATCTAGATCTTTCGCGCAAATTTCTGAAGCCGACTTTGAATTGGTGGTGCGTGCATTTCATGCGGAATATGACACCGAACTGAAAGCTAAAAACCAAAGTATCGTTGTAAACCCAGCTTCAAACCCGCAAATGGTCGGATTTTGGTGGAAGTTAGATGAAATCAGAGCTGCGTATTCATCGATGGTTGATAGTGATACAAACGTTCAGCAGCACTATTTATTTTTGATGGGCGGTTATGCGCGAATGAAAGGCATGACCCGCGACGGAGTCGCCGCAACCCTTTGCCATGAGCTGGGTCACGGTCTTGGGGGCGCTCCCTTTAAAAATTACGAACACGAAGAAACTAATGTTTCCGTTGAAGGCCAAGCCGACTATTTTGCTTTCCGATATTGCTTACCAAGAATTTTCAAACGCTTGCCGACGAATGAACCGGTTAAACCAATGAACGCCTATACGGATAGCCAATGCAAAACTCTGCCTGCCTCATCTTATGAATTTTGCACGCGCGCTTTTCAGACTTTGCAGGCAGAACGCACATTTTTTAAATTAAGTCCTGATGATCCCAATACAGAATTTGATAAACATGATACCTCGATGGCAACTAAAGTAAATAAGGACCCTTATTACTACCCGTCATCACAATGTCGATTAGATACGATGATGAACGGGATATTGGGAAAAGAACGTCCAAGCTGTTGGTATATTCCTTAGTTTACCTATTTATCTGATTATGTAAGTGTGTGGTGACTCTTGCCGCTTGGCTAAAGGCTACAGAAATCTAAACTTCTGGCCTTTCGCAGGTATAGACACAAAGCTTTTGTCGTCAAAACAAAGCGCATGATATAAATATTCAATACCCATCTTAAGAAGGCTCTTCATGCAAAAAGCACAAACTACGCAACATGAATTCACAGGCTATCAAAAATTTGTAGTCGCTATTTTAGCGTTTCTACAATTTACGATCATTTTAGATTTTATGATCATGTCCCCACTGGGCGCGATCCTAATGCCTGCACTAAAAATTTCCCCTGCACAATTTGGTACGGTCGTGTCAGCCTACGCATTAAGCGCAGGGGTGTCAGGATTTCTATCTGCTGGTTTTGCCGATCGCTACGATAGAAAAAAACTACTCCTGTTCTTTTATGCGGGATTCGTTCTGGGAACTTTATTTTGTGGTCTTGCGCCCAACTACGCTTTCCTACTAGGAGCACGTATCGTCACTGGTATATTTGGCGGCGTAATTGGATCTGTTGTTATGGCTATTGCTACCGATATATTCCCGTTTCAAATGCGTGGACGCGTGATGGGCTATTTACAAACAGCGTTTGCAGCTAGTCAGATTTTAGGAATCCCGGCTGGATTGTTTTTTTCGAATCACTGGGGATGGCATTCACCATTTATCATGATCGTCATCGTTAGTATTATCGTTGGCGTAGTTATTTTCACCTATTTGAAACCAGTCAATGCGCACTTAACGGTTAAATCTGATCGCAATGCCTTTCATCACTTGATTACGACGCTTAAAAATACGGACTACTTGTTACCGTTCTTTACGACTGGTCTACTGAGCTTAGGTGGCTATATGCTGATGCCATTTGGTAGTGCTTACACGGTTCACAACCTAGGTATACATATTGAAAGTTTACCATCGATCTATTTATTTACAGGTTTAGCATCAATATTCGTTGGACCACTGGTTGGCAAAGCCGCCGACGTGTTTGGAAAATTAAAAGTATTTATGTTTGGATCGATACTAAGTGCCATCATGGTAGTGATCTACACTAACTTGGGAATTACACCGATCTATGCGGTCGTTGCCGTGAACACAGTTATGTTTATCGGAATTTTTTCGCGTATGATACCATCGCAAGCCTTGATGTCGGCAATCCCGACACCTGAAAATCGCGGTGCCTTTATGGCAATCAGTGCTTCACTTCAACAGTTATCGGGCGGAGTCGCGTCGTTAGTTGCCGGACTGATTGTTGTGGAAGGCACGGATGGATTTTTAGAGCACTTCGATACGCTCGGTTACATCATGGTAGTCACGACGATCGCAACATCGGTGGCCATGTACCTAATCAATCAAAAAATAAATTTGCCAACAACAAAACCTGCTTAGTCTCGGTTATGCCGAGCCATCCAAGCAGACTGGGCCGATGCGTACAGTCCCCATATCGTCATGGGCACATACGCTAGCCCAATTTTGCGATCCACTTTATTACCGAAATAAACACAAGCTCCCGCTGCGGCGGTCGTTAAGAATGTTAAGACAGCACTACGCATTTGACTCTTCAGTGCCAGCGACCCCGGACTCCATGAAACAAACAAAGCCCACGTCAACGCATGCACCCCCAAAGCCGCAGTTCGCCGAGGCGACGAAGGCTGATGCCAAAGTCTGTTGGTACCATACGCCTGAGCCAGATTAATCGACAACCAAGCCGGCCCAAACAACCATGCGGGAATCTGCCAAGAAGGCTTCTCTAACTTCGCATAATTTCGCTGAACTTCCTCATCCTTGTCTTTCTCTCCAACAACAGCTTTAGTTAAACCACGACTAATCAAATTAGCCCCAATAACCAGCGCGGCCCCTTGAAGAGTTTGTTTTTGATCTTGAGTCAATTGCATGACGACCTCCATTAAAAAATTAAACAAATACCACAATGGAGTTAAAGCAATAACGGAGCCGAACAAGGACAGAACAGAAAACACACCAAAGAAAGATGGTCGCAAAATGCCCCAACAAAAATCAAAGGCTGAAGATCACGACTAGCCAATGAACGCAACCTAACGGTGTATTTAACCTTTCAGAATTCATACTAACTTTTCTTTCCGCAGGCCATGTTAGCCGGCACAGCTTCATGAATTTTCTTTGGATTCGCTAAGTTTAATTCCGACATAATTTTTTTGAACGCGTCTAAATCAATCGATAAATTCAAACGTGAATTGTATTTTTTCTCGGCACCGATCGTTGATGATGTCAGGCCTTTGTAATCATGGCCCGGGCAAACAATGGTATCTTCCGGAAGTTTGAACAAAATATTGCGAACGCTATTAAACAATTTATCGGAACTGCCTTGTTGAAAATCGGTACGACCACAACCACGTATTAACAAAGCGTCCCCAGTAAAAATCATATTTTCAAAACTAAAACTCAAGCAGGTGTTGGTATGCCCGGGCGTTGCGATAACTCTAATTTTCTTATGACCTAACATCAGCTCTTGGCCATCATGTAGGGGGATATCAACGCATTCCACTTCGGCGTCTTCACTGACGCCTGTTTGGACTCCTAATCGTTTTCTGATTTCACCGGCACCTGTAATATGATCGGCATGGATATGTGTATCTAGCACGTATTTCAATTTGACGCCTAACTCTGCGACTAATTTTAAATCACGATCCACAGTTTCTAGAACAGGATCAATAAGCGCAGCTTCCGATGTTTTCTTATCCGCGATCAGATAAGTGTAGGTCGACGATTCCGCTTCAAATAATTGGTGAAAAACAGTATCACCGTTCATAAATACTCCTCAGCTACGTTTATATCCTAGCTAATGGTTGAAAGCCTGGGAACTACAAATTTAGAACCCATCCGATTCTTAACGCGAACGATAATGTCCGAAAACAGCCAGTATTTTATTCCATTTTCCGCTATATTGGCCTCATGAAACAGCGGGATGTTTACTACCAAGCCCTATTAACACGTGACCATCGCTTTGATGGAAAGTTTTTTGTCGGAGTCAAAACCACCGGCATCTATTGTCGACCGATATGTCCTGCCAAACCTAAAAAAGAAAATGTTGAGTTTTACTCAACACACTTTGAAGCTGAAAAAGCAGGCTATCGTCCCTGCCTACGCTGCCGCCCCGAAAGTGCGCCGCAATCACCAGCTTGGATTGGCAAATCAGCAGTCATTCAACGCGCCATCAAAGTTTTAAACGCTCAAGAGTCTTTGGATTTCGATGAAGACAAGTTTGCATCGCTATTTGGCGTATCAGCGCGGCACTTGCGTCGATTATTCCAAGACGAGATAGGCAAAACCCCGAAGCAAATTTCTTTTGAAAACAGATTAAACTTAGCACGAAAATTATTAACTGAAACTTCGCTACCAATAACTCAGGTCGCATTCGCCGCGGGGTTCAGCTCTATCCGACGATTTAACGATGCTTTTAAAGAACGATTTAAAAAATCACCGCGACTCATTCGTCGAAATAAAATATCGGATGATGATGGTCTACGCGTGACGATTCCTTACCGCCCACCGTTTGATTTTGACGGATTGCTGGCTAATTACAAACGTCATTGCGTCGGTGAACTAGAATGGTTTGACGATTATAAAATGCACCGATTGATTTCGATGAATGGTAAAACGGGAAAAATAAGTATCGCCAATGACGAACCAAATTCACAATTGATAGTAAATATTGATTTTCCTGATACTTCGATGATTCACGCGATTATTTCCAAAGTTCGCCATTTGTTTGACTTAAATTCTGACCCAGTTGTGATAGCGAATCAGTTGGAAACCAATTCACAAATTAAAAAATTGCTTTTGAAATATCCGGGTATACGACTGCCGTCAGGATGGGATCCATTCGAAACAGCCGTGGGATCGATTCTTGGCCAACTTGTCAGTGTAGAACAAGGACAAAAGCTAGTGCGTGATTTGATTGAAATTGCCGGCAAGGAATCGGGCTACATCGTAAATGGGAAAAATATAAAACTATTTCCTACACCCAAAGAGCTAGCGTCCGCTGATTTACAAAAATTAAAAACAACGCGCGTTCGAAAGCAAACTTTGGTTGAATTTGCTAAAGCAGTGACTAACAAAACGATTTCTTTAGAAGCGACACAAGACGTAGACGAATTCTTAAACCAAGTTATGTCGATTAAGGGTATTGGCCCTTGGACCGCCAACTACATGACACTTAAAGTATTACGTCACACAGATACATTCCCAGAAACCGATTTGATATTGGCGCGTGCTTTAGATCTGCATCCGAAAGAAATAATTCAACAGATGCGTCCATGGCGCGGCTATGTGGCCGCCCTGTTTTGGCGAACATATTCTCATAGCTTAGTTAAGAACAAGAAGAAAGGAGCCTCGCATGTCAGCGATCCAAATTAAAATGAATTCTAAAATCGGTCCTATTTATTTGGTGGCCTCGGACAACGGCTTGCAGGGTGTCTTTTGGAAAGAATCAAAATTTCCATATAGAAATTCAAAACATCAAGGACGTGCTGTCGAAATTTTGGAAGAAACGCAGCGACAGCTGGAACAATATTTAGACGGCAAACGGAAAACTTTTGAACTACCTCTGAGCGTTGAAGGAACTAATTTTCAAAAGCAGGTTTGGGCTGAACTTAGTAAGATTCCTTATGGCACAACTTTTTCTTACCGCGATATCGCTAAGAAAATCAAAAACGACAAGGCCGTACGCGCGGTAGGTACTGCTAACGGTCGCAATCCTCTGAGCTTGATCGTTCCCTGTCACCGAGTCATTGCTGCTGATGGCACTCTTGGAGGCTATGCCGGCGGTTTATCTATTAAGGAAAAACTTTTACGTCTAGAACAAACGGGAACTCTGTGATCAATATTTTGCCCAAGGATGGCGAAGTTTTTTACAAACCTGATTTGTTTTCGCCGGTGGAAAGCCAGCGATTTTTTAAATTATTGCAAGATGAAATCAAATGGCGCCACGAACCCATCATGTTATTCGGCAAACAAATTATGCAACCTCGATTGACAGCCTGGTACGGCGATGAGGGCAAAATCATTCGTTATTCAGGAATCAAAATGCAGCCTCTGCCGTGGACCTCGACCTTGAAAGAAATTAAAACTCGAGTAGAATCATTTGCCGATATTACTTTCAATAGCGTACTACTAAATCAATACAGAAATGAGAAAGACAGTATGGGTTGGCATCGCGATAATGAATCAGAATTGGGTAAAGATCCCGTGATTGCGTCCGTCAGTTTCGGCGCCATTCGCACCTTTTATTTTCGCCACGCGGCCGAACCCAAGTTAAAAAAATCGATTCCATTAAATGACGGTAGCGGTTTGATAATGCGGGGATCAACTCAACAACATTGGTACCACAGCCTTCCTAAGCTAACCTATCCCATCAACCCCCGCATCAATTTAACGTTTAGAATTATTAAATATGAACTGGTCCCTTAGCCTGCGGCTAAGGCCAGTAAAATATCGCCAAATCAAGTGAATTTAAAAAGCGGTATCTAAAATCCAGAAAGATCCAACATGCTCGCTTTTTTTGAGGGATCGAAACTCGAATGTATTACGAGGTAATTCGGATAAT